>ERZ1673741.108-NODE-108-length-111887-cov-6.874222_pt1 | contig 111887 bp, 114 predicted proteins | sample MGYA00580209_ERZ1673741 | MGnify/ENA primary metagenome ERZ1673741 (study PRJEB41218, sample SAMN15661754) | gut metagenome | host: Homo sapiens | place: Canada: London | collected 2015-08-20/2019-03-30 | study: EMG produced TPA metagenomics assembly of... | reverse complement strand
TTTTACCCATCCTTGGGGTAGGTTCTCATAATGGGAGTTATCACAAGGCTTAAAGCCTGGATTTATCCTCTTCAAAAGCTCTATCGCAGGCTCATCATTAGGATCTTGTGGTACAAGTTTACCAGAAATAGCGAGGTCAAGAATCTTAGATTTTGTCTTCTTGATATGTGATTCAAGTTCAATCTTTCCATTTTCTATCTCATCGATTATTATGTTCCACTTTGCCACCTCATCAACAATCCTAGCTTGCTCTGATAATGGAGGTAACGGGATATATGATATTAGAGCATCATTAGTGCCTAATCGCGGCATTTTAACTCCATAACCAAGCGACGCTGTGTAATCAAGAAAGTAGTTCGACCTTAAAACAAAACAGATAAACCATGGATTGGTCTCTATACAATGAATTGGAATTATTTCCGAGGTACAGAACCCAGATGCAGGAGCAACAAGAACCTTATTTAAGTATGTTCTTAGTTTGCTATATAATATTTCGTTACGATAAAATTTATGACGAGTACCACACGCTTTTCGGTCATCTTTACACAACTTTTGTATAATGCGGCCACTATCCTTCTCAATATCTTCCAGTTCAAGAATCCACTCGTTAGCAGCAATTTTATCGACATCCACATTCTCACATTGCCCATAATTGGAGATTTCACCAAGCGTTGTCCAGCACCAGTTTTCCGGGATTTCGAAGGGTACATTCTCATAATGTGACTTATCGGTAGCCGCAGACTTCTTGCTTCGCTTGATTTTGCCTTCCTTTATGAGTTGTTCTTTCTCGGCACGAATACGCTCGAGTAATACAGATGCTGGCTCGTCGTTTGGGTCTTGCGGAACGAGCTTTCCTCGGATTGCGAGGTCAAGTATTTTCTGTCGAAGTTTCTTGGTATCCATATTACTCCTCGATATTAGCTAAAAGTTTTTGCAACTCGGCAACAGCCTTACTAATGTTATCGCTCTTCTCCTGAATATTTGACATAAGTTCAGCCAACGACATATCGTTATCGTCGTCATTGAGCTTAATCCACGAGATATCAAGACTGGTCTTGTCGCGTTTCATAACCTCATCAACATCGTACTTACGCCAACGGCCATTCGGATTAGTTTCAGCGTTATATGTCTCAGTGCGGGCATTGATATTATCTGCCTTATAACACTCTACAAACTCATCAAGGTGATGGCGGAGCATAGGATTGGTGGCCAGTGTATGCTTTACACCAGTGCGGTAATCAAAGAACCAAATATCTTTTGTCGGAGTTCCCTTGGTGAAGAACAAAACATTTGCTTTAACACCCTGAGCATAGAATATACCGGTAGGAAGACGGAGAATAGTATGAAGATTAAAATTCTTCAACAACTCCTTACGAATGGTCTCGCCAGCACCGCCCTCGAACAAGACATTATCAGGCAAGACAACAGCAGCACGACCGCCATTCTTCAGCATTACCATCATATGCTGCAAGAAGTTGAGTTGGTTGTTCTTTGTCTCCACATAGAAGTCCTGACGGTCAATCTCAACGGAGCCTGCAGGACGAGTACCAAATGGAGGATTTGCAAGAATCACATCAACCAAAGTTGAAGGAGCCTTCTCCAATGAGTCCTGACATATAATAGGACTTCTATCAGTACCTATACCGTGCAAGTAGAGGTTCATTGATGCAAGTGTTACGACAAGAGCTGTATTATCATAACCGTGAAGAGCATTATTGCGCAAGAAGTCTTGTTTTGCCTTGTCTGACGACTGAGGCTTCATATAGTCATAGGCGGCAAGCAAGAAGCCTCCCGTACCACAAGCAGGGTCGCAAACGGTTTCGCCAATCTGTGGACAAGCAACATCTACCATTGCTTGGATAAGTGAACGAGGTGTGAAATATTGACCCGCACCGCTCTTCTTATCCTGACCGTTCTTCTCTAAGATGCTCTCATAAATAGCACCCTTAACATCGCCATCCATCACAAGCCAAGACTCCTCGTTGATAAGAGTGATTACCTTCTTAAGGTAAACCGGCTTATCGATCTTGTTTTGAGCTTTGGTGTAGATTGTACCAATAAGGTTATCCTGACCGCTTAACTCTTCAAGAGTATCCTCATATTGCTTAACCAAATCAAGACCATCGAGGTCGATAAGGTCTCCCCAGCGGTATCCTTCAGGAATTGCCGACTCCTCACCAAAGGTCTGAACATTCTCATCATCCATCTTCAGAAACAGAAGATAGGTCAATTGTGTGATGTAATCGGTAAAACCGATACCTTGTCCGGCCAATGTAGTTGCCAGATTCCAAACCTTCTTGGTAAGGCTTTGCGTATTAGCTGTTGCTTGTGCCATATTTGTTATGCTGTTTTTCTATGATTAACATTTCATCTAAACTAACTTTATAATGCCCATTTTCGCTGACGCAGTTAAATGGGTAATCAGATTTTGCTTCCTTAGAAACATCAATAAAACAATTCCACTGAGAATATTTAGGAGACGGACAACCAGGATCTAAACATAGAATTTTTGTTGTAGCTCCCTCGATATTCTTCTCTATGCCAATTGCAAGAAGTGCGTGTGCTCCTTCTGGGAATACAACTGATATAACAACAGGTGTATTATTACAAATATATTCTGAAATTAATTCTATTCTGCCCTTGTTAGTTCTGGGATTTTTTCGTGTAGCCGTTATTTTGTATGGAGATTCATTGATCTCTCTTGCTAATGGTATATAGTTACAGCCATCCCTAATCATTCCTTTCTCATTAAAGAACTGGTATAGGAATTTGCCCTTTGCTGTTCTTCTGTCAGGTTGACTATACACCTTTGTATCATCATCAGTGAGTAGTCCTTCGCACAACATTGCCATAACAAGCGAATAGATTGCGCATGCACCGTCAAGGTCTCCTTGCTGTTTATGCAACTTTACCCATTTGCCATTCTCGTCAAGCACACATAACCCTTTGTGGCTTAACCTAATAGAATCTATGATGTGAATACTTGCCATAGATTATGCTGCTTTCCTATAAATTAAGAACTGTGATAATGACTGTATTGACTCGTTTGCTTGATCCAAACTACCAAACGAGTGAATAAGTTGTGCTGCGTAAGGTTTATCCCACTCTCGGATATCCTTAATAGTGCACGAACCATTTGATGCGATATAAGATACTATCTGTTTAATAAGTGCTGCCTGTGCTTCGGTAATACTACGCTGCATCTGACCGCACCAGAGGTTGAAATACTGGTTTGCCGAAGCGTGCAAGCTGTTCAGCGTAGTTATCTGATGATATGCAAATCGTACCAACTGGATAATGTTGGTGATGGCATCTTTTTCTTCCTGTGTAGAGAATTTAACCACAGCATCAGGTCTAACAAGAGCATAAGTATTCCACAAAAGATGCGGGTTGAATTTATTATTCTCAAACTTCAACTTATTCTCTAAATCTTTGAGCATAGCGTATGTGAGAGGCTCGCCCTGATTGTTGTAGATAATGCGAAGCGCCTCTATCTCGTCTTTGTGCTCATTGACATACACCTCAAAAGCCTTAGTGGTTTCGTTAGCCTCCTCTATAGAGAAACCCTTTGAAATAAGAGTATCTTCACCAGGCTGAAGAATCGTAACAAATCCTGCATTGAGGATAAGCAGATACTTGCGTGCCTCGGGATTATTAACAAGCGGAGCAACTAAGCCTTTGCGCTCATTGTTTGGCTCATTTATATCAGTATATGGTGGCAAAGTATTACTCTCCAATGCATCATATATAGCAACGGCTATATCTTTCATATCAGCCTTTGCTAATCTGATAAATTCGTTGCGCTCCGACTCCTTGCTCTTGTTGTAGATGCGCGATAAGCGGGCTGCCAACAGACGCAGATACTCATCGCATACATTGCCGTGAGTGATACGCTCAAGAAGCTCTTTGAGTGTCATCACATAGCCAGGTTCATCATCACCTCCCGGGCGAGTTACCTTCATCTCGTGCTCGGTTACTCCCACAGCATCGACAAGATAGAACAAATCTTTGCTGAACGCATTAGGGGTAACATTGCGTAATTGCTCGTCACCGATAGTTCGAACACCACGACCCTTCATCTGAGTGTACAATGATTCGGACTCAACATCGCGCATAAACATAACAACCTCCAACGGTTTGACATCAGTACCTGTGGCAACAAGTGTAACGGTTACTGCTATGCGGAAATCTTTATCATTGCGGAACTGACGAATCAACTCATTACTATCGCCCGCCGAGTATGTAATCTTCTGTACAAACTTATCATCTGTTCTACCGAAGACCTCCTTTGCAATCTTTACAATATTGCTTGCATGGGCATCATTGAGAGCAAAAATCAATGTCTTTGGCAAATAATCCATATTTTGCTCACGTTGAGGGTCGGTAAACATCTCGGTATATACCGCATCTCGATAGGTTTCAAGGACAAGCTTTATTTGAGCGGGATTAACGATACTACGATTCAACTCCGTCTTGGTATAGGTTGTTTCGTCTTGATTCTTGATGTTCTCAACAGTACCTGTGTAACGGGTTATTTTCTTTACATCCTCACCCTCACGAATAGCTCCGCCATCCTCTGTTGCCTGAGTCTTAATTCTATATACTCGATAATCAACATTGACACCATCTGCAATAGACTTCTCCAATGTGTAGTTTACAATTCGATTGTTGTTGAAGAATGCCAATGTCTCAGGTGCAGGGGTTGCTGTAAGACCTATCATCTTTGCACTGCTGAAATAATCCAAGACCTTACGCCAGTTGCCATAGATAGAACGGTGGCACTCATCAATGATAATCATATCAAAGAAATCTGGCGGCAATGTGAGGTTTGTAGGCAAAGCAACCTCATTTACCTCATCTGCACCATAGTTTTCATCGTCATCAGCATCGTTGATATTCTCACCTTTTAACAGAGAGAACAGACGCTGAATGGTACAAATTACGACATTGCTATCTGATGGAACTTTGGCAGAGCGGAGCCTGTTAACAGTAAATATCGTGTTGAATGGATCTCCATTCTCAGTTAAGCGGAACATTCCGAACTCTCCCTCGGCTTGCTTGCCAAGGTTATTTCTATCTACAAGGAATAGAACTCGCTTCATAGGTGTATATGACAGCATTCTGTATGCTGCCATACAAGCTGTATATGTCTTACCCGAGCCAGTAGCCAACACCATTAGGGCTCTATTCTGACCTGAGCGGAAGCTCTTTTCTAACTCTGTAATAGCCTCGTATTGACAAGCTCGCAAAGCCTTATGCTCACGCTCAGACAATGCTGGTAGTCCTGCGTATTCGTCAGTAATACCGAGCATCTTTGCAATCTCCTTTGGTGTATGAATTCTACCAAGTTCTTGGTACTCGGAATCTGGATTACGATAATCCTTGAATAAAACCTGCTTGCCGTTAGAGAGATATATGATAGGCAGAGGTTTTGAGATTGTCTGATACAAATCAGGCACATTGTTTACATAGTTTTCGGCTTGAGCCTTAACCCAATCAGCAGAGACATCAACCTCCTCCTTTTTAGCCTCGAGCACACCGATAGCCTTGCCATTGATAAACAAGAGATAGTCTGCCTCCATATTGTGATTTAGCAGACCTTCCTCTATTGCTGCTGCCGATATATTTGGCGCATAATGTTCTCTATCAACCACCTGCCAACCTGATGCTGCAAACAGTTTATCAATCACTTTTCTTGCTTTCTCCTCGGGCTTCATATTCCTATAATGTTGTATTATGAGAAGTAAAATTCTCACAAAGATACCTAAAATTACCAAATAGAGGGCTTTAATTTCCTAAAATATTACTTTGTACAGGTGATTTAATATCAAAACAATAGGTTTTGACAATCGCCTGTCAATAGATATCGTAAACATTATGCACTGTTTTTCTCTACTCTTTCAATAAAAAGATTAGAGTATGAAGCTATCGTTAAGACGCAAATTCAAGGGGTCGAAATATACTATCGGCGACCTCAGTATCGACGGCACATTTTTCTGTAACACTATCGAGGATGTTATTCGAGAACTACCCGATAGTTGTCCTAATACCTCGCGCTGGATTCCGTGCAAGTGCAAGGAGAAGGTATATGCTCGCACCGCAATTCCAACCGGCACATACAAGGTTACTTTGGAGTACAGTCCGAAGTTCAAGCGTAAGATGCCGTATCTGCACGGTGTCCCTCATTTCCTGGGTATCCTGATTCACTGGGGCAATACCGAGGATGATTCGGGCGGTTGCATCATCGTTGGTGAGAACTCTGTCAAGGGCAAGGTCATCAACTCTCGTGCGACCTTCAAGAAGCTCTACGCTCTTCTCGAAAAGGAGAAGGATATCACCATCGAAATCTACTAAGCGATGGCGGTCAATAAACTCAAAGCACCGCGCAATATCCATATCGACTTCAGCCCCTCACCTCGGCAGTATGAATTGTGGAAACTTCTGCAACCCAACTACTGTCCACATTGTGGGGCTGAGATCGAGCAGGTTCTTGTTGGCTACGACCAACAGAGAAATCCTCAATACAAACCGCAGTGTAAGCATTGTAAGTCGCAGAATCTTCCCCAGCTAATCTTGGGAGGCGGAGCCGCCGGAGGTGGTAAGTCGTATGTCGGCAGCGTATGGCTCGTTTCGTCGTGTATGCGTTTCGAGAACATCCGTGCTGTGGTGGCTCGTAAGACGCTCAAATCACTCAAAGAGTCCACTTGGAACACCATCAAAACCATCTTGAAGGATTGGGGCTTGAAGGAGGATGTGAACTACAAGATTAACAACCTAGAAGGTACGCTCACATTCTGGAACGACTCGGTTATCATTATGAAAGAGATGGCCGATATTCCCTCTGACCCGAACTTCGAGCGATTCGGTTCTTCGGAGTACACAATCGCAATGGTCGATGAGGTGTCGGAGATTTCGGAAAAGGCAGTCGAGGTGCTCTTCTCGCGTCTTCGTTGGCGTACTCACGAGACCTTCAAGACTCCACGAATGTTGCTTACTACCAACCCGACTATTAACTGGGTGCGTAGCCGCTTCGTGCAGGACGAGAATGGCGATAAGGTGGTATGTCGTGAGGGAGAGGCGTATGTTCCGTTCTCGGTATTTGATAACCCGAACATCGCATTCCGTCAGGTCTATGAGGCTGCCTTGAATAAGATTCGAGACCAGGCAACAAAGGAGCGTCTGCTCTATGGTAACTGGGACTTTGTGGAGGCGAATGATATGGCTATCTACAACCGCTTCGATGGAGCAAAGCATCTTATCACAAACCTAAAGGAGAAGGTCTACGACCCGACTAAACCGCTTATCACCGTATGGGACTTCAATGTGGCTCCACAGATGTCTGTTCTCTCGGCACAGATAGACTACGACAACAAGAAGGTCTATATCCTCGAAGAGATACTCGGTAAGCCCGAAGACAAGGAGAATAACACGCCTGCACTCGCTCGTAAGGTACGACTGAAGCTCTATCGAGATAAGCATATCGGCGGCGTTGATGTTACTGGCGACCCGTCAGGATTGCAACGCTCAACGACCAATGAGGATGGCATCAACAACTACACAATCATCGTGGACACCTTCGGCAAAGGTATCCTGCGACCAAAGGTAAAACTACTCCGCAAACAGCCGCCACAGGTTACTCGATGCGAGTTTGTCAATGAGGTTTTCGATGGCTACAATGGCTGGGAGATTCAGATAGACATTAAGTGTCGTAAACTCACTCAGGATCTCATCTACCAGCTCCGAAACGAGGATGGCACAAAGAGTAAGCAGAAGACCACAGACCCGAAAACAGGCGTGAAATATGAACGATACGGACACCTTTCCGATTGCCTCGATTACTTGCTCTGCTACTACCTGCGTGATAGCTGGTATAAGTACAAGAGCGGTGGCGATGGTAACGGATATGTGGTATCGACATCGGTAATAAGCGAAGGATTTAACTACTAAACGGAACAGATATGTATAGACGATTTCTAAATAATAGTGACTACTTGGGTATCATCACTCAGGAGGCCTTGCAGCAACTCACTCGTGGCAATGATGAACGCTTTATCCAGGCCGAGCAGTCTGCAGAGATGAGCATTGTAGAATATCTCTCAGAGAACTACGAGGTGGAGAAAGAGTTTGCCAAGGGAAAGTATATTGCCGACTACGATAGGCGTATCACTTATCCAGTAGGCGTGCATATCTACTTCGATGGGCAGATTCACGAGGTTATACGCTCCATCAGCGGTTACCGCAAGCCTGCAACGGTGGTCTATTGGGAGGAGTCAACCGACATCAATATCGATACTTCGCAAGTTCCTGCCTACTCGCAGTTCAATACCTACTATCCGGGCGACAAGGTGAATTATAATGGCGTGGTCTATCTCTGTCTATCGGAGAACGGCTATAAGTTCGATGATATCCGTATCCCTATGGTTGGTGGCTGGATTGAGGCAGAGACAACGCTGTGGCAGCCTATTGATTATCCTTTGTGGACTGTTGTGGAGTTCGAAGGTGCGTTCTACACATTGATGACGCTCGATGGCTTTGACAACAACATAGACCCGCTAACATCGGACTGCTGGGGTGCCATTGCTGACTACGATTCGGCATACAATGACTATGAGTTGTCAGACCACGAATATGTGGTCTACGAAGGTCGTGTATTCTATCCAGAAACCGATGTGAATGCAGATGTACCAGAACTCGGCAATAATCTCTCACTTCACGATCCTCGCAACTACAATCTCAAGAAGCATATGGTCCGTTTGGCTGTCTATGAGCTCACGAAACTCATTGCTCCAAACAATGTGAGTGCCGTGCGTATGCGAGACTATGAGGATTCAATGAAGTGGCTCAACGATGCTGCCAAACTACGACTTAACCCGCAAATTCCCCGCAAAGTCGATGAAACAAAGAAGCCAATCACCGATTGGCAACTGGCTACATTCCAGAACGACTACGACCCTTATCGCAACCCGTGGATGGTGTAGATTATTTCACCGTTACATTAGGGATATCACTCCACAGCGTAGTGTAGTGCGGCGATTGACTCTCGCTTGATGTCTTTATCTTTCCGCTTCCCTGAACTGCCAACTTGATTGTGCCTTTTCCAAAGGTAGAGTTTATGGCATCTAACGCAGAGGTTATCTTGTGTTCTCGCTCGATAGCCTCTGTATCTTCAAACAGCGAATGCATCACACACTTCTCATCGGTAATCTTTGTAGCAATAACACCTGCCTTCTTATAGCCATAACCACTCTTGAATGACTTCTGCATAGCGTGCACGGCCTCAGTGATTATCGTTCGCTGGTCGGCAGTTGGTGTTACAAACGATACCAAAGCATTGGCGTATGTCTGCGGTGCATCCTCCTTGAAACGATTAGTGTACGCAAAAACTACTATCTCTGATGTAACGGAGTGCTGCTTACGCAACTTCTCAGCCATAGTAGAGGCAAAGTTTGCTATCTGCTCCTGTAGTTCCTTGACCTCATATATCTCGGATGAGAAACTACGAGAAACGCATATAGATTGCTTTGCCTCGAAGCCATCTTCAAACTCAATACAAGGAATACCTTGCAACTCTTTCCATGTTCTCACACCCGTTATGCCGAACATATTCTGCACAACACCTTCGGGCAACTGGGTGAACTCATAAGCCGTATTTACTCCCTTTGCCTTCAACTTGGGAACGGAGCGGCGACCAATGCCCCAAACATCCTCTATCGGATATTTACGCAACACCTTCTCTATGTCCTGCGGGCGATGCATATAGCAACCACCTTTGAGCTTCGGATACTGTTTGCATAGTTTAGAGGCTATCTTAGCAAGTGTCTTGGTTGGAGCAATACCCACCGACACCGGGATTGATGTCATCTTCCAGCACTGCGCTGATATATGCTTGGCGTACTGGTCAAAATCTATGTTCGTGATGCCTCTGAGGTCCAGGAAAGCCTCGTCAATAGAATAGACCTCGATACTCGGTGCATACTCCTCCAATACCCAACGGACTCTCTGCGACATATCGCCATAAAGAGCCATATTGCCGGAGAAGACCGCGACATTGTGCTTCTTGACAATATCTCGGATTTTGAAAAGCGGATCACCCATCTTAATGCCGAGTGCCTTTGCTTCGTTACTTCTGGCAATAGCGCAGCCATCATTGTTGGATAGAACAATGACAGGCTTGCCTTGTAAGTCGGGGCGGAACACTCGCTCACAAGAGGCAAAGAAGTTATTGCAGTCGGCAAGGGCGAACATCGCTACATCTTCTTGATTACATAGGTTACAACACCCCAAATCAAGAACTCATTATCTGGGGTAACCACTATTGGCTTGTATGCAGTATTAAGCTCGTTGGCAGGCATAAGGCGAACCATATTGTCACCCATTTCAACACGTTTAACCGTATACTCTCCATCAATGTAGCACACAGCCTTACAATTGTTGTAAGGATCCACAGCACGGTCCACGATGATAATATCACCCTCATCCAATGCGGCATCTACCATCGATACGCCACTTACGCGAAAGAAGAATGTTGACGCTTTGTGTTTTACAAGCAACTTGATAAGGTTCAACTTCTCGCGTATATCTTCAGCAGACGATGGAAATCCTGCCTTCACATCACCCAACAAGTGACTCTCAAAAGAGTCTTCACTATCTATCTTATGTGGTATAAATTCATTCATAGCAGTAGCAAAGGTAGTGAAAACTATACCATTCAAAGAATGTTATATATAAAAACTGCGTCCCTCGCAATGAAGGACGCAGTAGTCGGATATAGTCAGATTTTAGTTCTCGCTCTTTTTCGCCGAATCTTCTATCGATTTAATAGCGAACAAGTAATCTCGCTCTACATCGCTGATTGTACGCTGTTTGTACTTGCGGTACTCTGTTGTAGCGTGCTCCATCGCCTGTTCGTGGGAAACACTACCAGAGCCTTGCAGTAACTGCTCGCCTGACATCGTTAAGATCCTGTCAAGATATGCAGCCCAATCGTTCATTGTCATTACTTGCTCACGCTCGGCCTGACGCTCAGCAAAGTCTAAATATCCCGATACAAGTTGTCCCATCGCTCGAAGTTCCTTCTCATTCAGATAGTTCTTGGCGGTTTTCGCCTCAATCAATGTCGGATGGTTGCCCTTGAATGTCAATAGTCCCATAAAATCCTTTTCGGCATCGGCACGCTCTACAATCAGCTCGGCTGCGGTATGTCCGTGAATGGCATAGTGTATCTTGTTCTGTACCTTCTTGAAGAACTCCTGCGACACTTGAGCCCGTGGATCGTAATCTATACTCGTTGCATATATCTCTAATATCTGACGATAGAGTACCTTTTCTGTGGCACGAATATCCCTGATACGCTCCAACAGTTCTTTCCAATAACTGCCGCCGCCCAGTTTCTTCAGACGCTCATCATCAAGAGTAAAGCCTTTGACAATATATTCCTTCAGACGCTCCGTAGCCCACTGACGGAATCTTGTAGCAATGATAGAGCGAATACGATAGCCAAGAGCAATAATCATATCCAGATTATAGTGTGAAACGAGATATTCTTTACTATCAGCAGCAGTTGTTCGGAATTTCCGAACAACTGAAACCTCATTCAGTTCCCCCTCCTCAAAGATGTGCTTAATATGCTCACTTACATTCGATTTGCTTGTCTGATATAGTTCGCACATCTGAGCTTGTGTAAGCCATAAAGTCTCCTCCTCAAGCTTTACATCAATTCTGGTCTTACCGTCATTGGCGGTGTATATGATTACTTTATTCTCTTCCATTCTGCAACAATGTTCAAATGACAGTGCAAAATTAACGATAAATTCTCAAACGAATCATTTTCAACGAGAAATAATTATCTCGCGCCCCTCAATACAGAAAAACTGCGCCCCTCGTAGTGAAGGACGCAGTAGTCAGAAATTTCAGTTATTGAAACTATATTAGTTCTCAGGAACGTATGATGCTGGGTAGTTCACTGTTACACCAGGGTACTCCTTGATAGGATTTACACCATACTGGTCGCCACCGAACAATGCATCGAAAGGCAGAAGCAAGTTGCAGTGCATTGCGCAAGTGCTGTGATCGTGGTCGGCAGGAACACCGCCATAAGCATAACCAGGCTCTACACGCCAAGCTGTCTTGCCCTCTACAACGCAGTAGTGGTAGTTCATCCAATCACCGTAGTTTACAGTTACGTTCTTGCAAGTGATGTTATACTGTGACAAATCAGGATAGTTGCGACCGTCGATAGTTGTTGTTGCCTCACAACGACCGATAATCATACCACTCATACGATAGATATAGTACTTGTAAGCGGCAATAACATCGTTATATACATCAAGACGGCAAGAAATCTCAACATCCTCAAAGTGATATGATGCCCCAGGCTCAGCCTGACCTACAACACCACCGCAAGACTGGTCAAATGAGCCCCAAAGACCGCCAAGAACAACATCTGAACCAATTTTGATATTCTTAAATGTATAGTTACCGGCACCAGACCAACCAATGATTGCACCGATACCATTGTTGTAAGTACCGATCTTACCATTCTTAATTTCAATATTCTCAAATACACAGTCTCCTGTAGCACTACCTGCAACATACGAGATATCGCCACCCTCAATCTGTGCCTCAAAGCCATCAAGAACAACATTCTTCACAGTTGCACCTTCCAACTCTGAAAAAAGACCGATAGAGCCATACTGGCCCCACTCGTAGCCCATATCCCAACCGCTCTGATAGAGGTTTGCGATCGTGTGACCCTGACCATCGAATGTACCCTTGAATGCCTCGCAAACAAGACGATTGCGATCATCGCGCTCACCTGTTGAACCGATAGGTGCGAACGAATCACCCATATTCTTAACAGTTGACAAATCTACATCAGTATCCAACTTGATAGTCTTACCCGCGAAGCCATCGTTAGCAGCAACATTTGCAGCAACCCAAGCCAAACCTGCATCCGCTGTAACAACATAGTTGCCCTCTGAATCGAAACCTACGCCCTCGGCACCCTCAATAGGAGTAAGGAGACTAATCTTCTGACCATACTGATCGAAGTAAACAGCCTCATTGAAACCATAGAGCACAGGAGCGTCGTAGTTATTTGCAAAAACAAATGTGTTGTTATTGCTCTCACCCGCTGTACTATTGAATATATCCAACTTCAATGTCTGCTCCAAAGTTGCCTCATCGCGGCCATCAGCAAGCCAGTACTGTACCCAGAAACAATACTTACCCTTCAGAGTCGAATTCTCGATAGAAACATTGTTCACACCTGTTTTGCTGTTGTTGAATACGCGGATAGGAATATATGTGCTCTCCAAAGTTGAGTTCTTGACATTTACAGAGATGTTGGTTGCATTGACCATATCAATCACATAAGCCATATCTGAACCACCCAAGTTCTTTGCAGTAACACCATCAAGGTTCAATGTGCCGTTGAAACCTACATAGAAGAGCTCTGCGAAGTTATTCCAGCCCATATTATCACCCTTGTGCTCGTACTCCATAGTACCGTTCTTCACTGTCAAAGTACCGCGCACATCAAACATATTGTAGTTCTTGCCTGTTGCAGAAGAGGTTGCAGAGAGTTTCTTACCGTTAAGGTCGATGGTAAGAGTTTTGTTTGCAGAAACTGTCAATACAGGATCTGCCGCTGCACGAGTAAGAGGAGTATCAAGAACAAGATCTGCAGTTAAGATGATGATGTCTACATTCTCATCAACAAAAGCAGCATTGAATTCCTCAATAGTGCTAACCTTAACATATACCTGACCATCAATAGCACCATACTTATCATCGTCATCATACTCAGGCTTAATCTCAACGTTGATGTCAACATCGCTTGTGAGCAACTGACCATAGATGTTTGTGCGGTGGTTGCGCTGTACGGGTACAGAACCAACAGTACGAGTCTTAGCATCATTGTTGGCGTCTGCGTATGTGAACTCTACATCAACAACCTCCTTCTCTGAGTTTACGAGGAGGTAGTTCATTGCCAAATACTCATAACCTGTAACAGGGAACTGCTCATTCTCAGGAATAGCGTTTGCAGCAAAGACAGCCTCTGTCTCACCTGTGGCTGCACCATCAACAAGGCTAAGGGTTGTATAGACATTCTTTACTGTTACGGCAGAGGTTGTTGGAACATAGCCCGCATTCTCCGAAGCAGTGTAATCACTGGTACCGATATTCAACTGAGCGAAAGGACGACGAAGTTCTACAGTCTCAGTCTGTGCGCCTGTTACAGTAAATGTGTGGTACTTGTAGAAAGCATCACGAGCCTCATCATTGCTCTTTGCACCGTCATAGCTTACAGTCATTGTCTTCTCATCGAAGTTCACTGTGTAAGGAGCATTCTCAGCCGCAGCCCAGAAGATGACAGCGTATGAGTCACCTGTTGTAAGTTGGAGATTGACAGTTGTGCTACCATTGATTGTAGCATTTGTCTCTGTAAGATCGCTGAGGATGTTACCCTCAGAGTCATAGACTGCATACTGGAGAACCTTTGCGGTCAAACCGTCACTATAAGCACGGGTAGCGATTTCAGGTGTACCAACCGAGAAAGAGACTGTAGATGTCTCACCCGCGTTCTGGACGAAATCAAGGTCGTTTTGGCACGATGTCAACAGCATACCGAATGCAGCGACAGCCATCATTAACTTCTTCATATTCTTCAATTTATTAAAAGTTAGAAAATCTGTTTGGCTGTTATCGAAAATCCCCCCCGAAAATTCGCTGATTATCAGCGAATTACGAGAAAGGGATAAGACTTTCGGTAATCTGTTATTTGTTTTACGTTTTATACTCTCGCAAATTGAGTTAGGTTTTAATACTGCACCCTCCCATATGAAGAAGGGTGCAGTAAATATTAGATTGTTGATAATTACTTAATAGAAGCGTTCTCTACATGGCTAGTTACCAATGTTGCAAGGTTCTCAGCAGTCAAAGCCACGCCACCGAGAGTACAGTTCTCGAAAGTGATCTTACCACGAGCATCAATCTCGAAACCTGCCTCGAAAGCGCAACCTACGAATGAAGTAGGACCATAAGGACGGCAATATGCGTAGCCAGAACCCTCGCCGAAGTTACAGTTGGTATAAACAACTTCCTTATGTACATCAGAGTGCGAAGTCCAACCATTCAAAGTAGAGTTAGATATATATACACCATAGTTCTTGTTACCTGCATCCGAGTTGAATGTATAGATGACATCCTTGAAGATAACATTGTCGATATATACATCGCCATTTGCACCAGGCATAAAGATACCACGCATTGCACCTGCAACGGTCAAATTCTTAATAGTACCGCCCTTAGCTGCAACAACACAATCCCAAGTACCATTTGCATCGCTTACAGTCAAAACATTGCCCTGGCCATCAAGAACTGCACCATCAGTTACGGTAACACCAGTTGCGCCATAGCCTGAGTTAGCGTTTGTCTCACTAGCCGACACAGTGATATCGCCAAACAAAGTTACATTCTCATCGAAGTTGGTGTCGATCTTTGTGCCATCATCAGTCTTAGGAAGGTCCTTCTTCGAGCCAGCAGCTACAACAGCCTCACCATTAGCTCCAGTAACCTCATAGATACCTGCCTCATCAGCGGTGTTGTACTTCTGAACGAAGCTTACGCCGTCGATAACAACCTTGCTACCCTGGCAACCGTTCAAAGTGTAACCACGACCTACATAGCCCAAGTAATCAAACTTCTCGGCAACTGAGCCATCAGCGTTTGTACCTGAGAGATTACCAGTGTAAGAGCAGTTGTTAACTGTGCAGACATTGTTCTTGCCATCAGCCCAACCACCTGCGATACCACCTACACGGTAGTGGTCGTGAGCCTTACCCGAGCGACCTGCAGTGATAGTAATGTCACCAGTAGTGTGGCAGTTTGTGAAGAGTTGGTTACCAGCAGCCAAACCGATGATACCACCAGCAAAGAACTTAGTGCCTGTTACATCGATGTTCGAAGTACAGTTCTCGAATACCGACTTACCCTGGAGCTGACCTGCGAGAGCACCAACATTATTGTTCGCTTTAAGGTAGCTACCATCGTTAGCGATAACATGAACATTCTTCATTGTTACATTACCGTAGGAGTTACCACCTGCAACAACTGCAACGCGGCTTGCACCGTTAGCTGTAACAGTAGACTCAACGAAGACATCACCCTTAACAGTTACGTTCTCGATTGTCGAAGTGCCTTCCAACGAACCAGCAACTGCACCAATGTGACCCTGGCTGTGGTCGATATCCAAGCAAGCGATATTCAAGTTTAAGTTCTCGAAAGTAACGTTCTTGATGGTTGCATTATTTGCATAACCGAAGAAACCGATATATGCCTTACCCTCCTTAGCCTCGGTCTCAACAATATTAAGGTTCTTGATAGTGTGACCCTGGCCATCAAATGTGCCAGTGAAAGGCTTCTCAGGTGTACCCATAGGAGTCCAATTGTATACTGCACTGCTTCTTGTAGCAACAGCAAGCTCAGAGAGGTCAATGTCATCATCCAAAACGATGTTACCATCCATCAACTCACCATTTGCCATGCGCTCTGCCAAGATCTGCAAGCCCTCAGCTGAAGAAACCAATACCTTACCCTCGGCAACAATAAAGCCATGCTCATTGTTGTACTCATCATCATAATCAGGAACAATCTCCACGTTGATATCTACATCGCTTGTAAACAACTGACCGTAGATATTTGTGCGGTAGTTACGCTGTACAGGTACAGAACCGACGGTGCGGGTCTTCTCAACGGCAGTGTTGCTCTCGCTGTAACCGAAAGTCAAATCAACAACCTCCTTGTCAGCAGGAACAAGCAAGTAGTTCATAGAGAGGTAGTCATAGCCGCTTACAGGGAAAGTCTCACCCTGAGGAATTGCAGCCAACTTGAACTCCACATCCGCCGCTGTATCTACTGAACCATCAACGAGGTTGAGAACCTTGCTTACAGGAACCTTTACATACGAATACGCAGGAGTGTAACCAGCACTTGATGTTGCCGCATAGTCGCTTGTACCGATGTTAAGCTGAGCGAAAGGACGCTTAAGCTCGATAGTCTCGGTCTGAGCACCCTTAACGGTGAAAGTGTGATACTTGTAGAAAGCATCACGGGTCTCGTCGTTGCTTACTGCGTTAGAGTAATCAACGGTCATAGTCTTGGCTCCGAAGTCAACAGTGTAAGGAGCATTCTCTGCAGCTGCCCAGAAGATAACAGAGTAAGTGTTACCTGTAGTAAGCTGAAGGTTTACAGTTGTAGAGCCGTGAATCTCAGCATCTGTAACGGTAAGGTCGGTAAGCTCGTTACCCGCTGCATCATATACAGCATACTGCAAAACGGTAGCAGTCTGACCATCGCTGTAAGCACGAGTAGCGATCTCTGGCGTGCCTACGCTGAATGTGACCTGAGCGTTCTTTCCGGCATTTGTACCGAGGTCAAGCTCATTCTCACAAGATGTGGCAATCATCATTGTTGCCGCCATCATTCCAAACAAAATTTTCTTTGTCATCGTGAATTTGGTTTTTTAAAATTGTTAATAATTGTGAACTGTTAATATATCTCTATGTTGTAGTCGTCCCCGTCGTAGCCGGGGTTGATCGTGATGCCACCAGTAGCTTTTGAGGTAAGGAACTCTCCCTTAACCACAGTCATCTTACTGCGTACAATAGGCACATTGATAGGATTTGTAGAGGACATAAGTTCTCCATCGCGGTTATACACCTCCACTGATATTGCGAGCGTCGTTTCCGTACCATTTACAAAGATGTAGTCATATCCAAGAGTCATCTCCATCTCATTCTCCGTATACATGCGGCTGGTAAATGACATTCCCGTCCACGAGTCGGCAGGTTTGTCGGTAAACATATTGAATGAGCAAGGCATAAAAGCATTGTATCGGAATACGACATAGAACTCGCCCAGGTCGATACTTTGCAGCAGCTGCTCATACGCCGCCTTGGTGTCCGACTCTGCATCGGCACTCATAAGCATTCCGCGCTCCTTCATCATTTGAGCCACACGGCTGAGGAATACCTCCACATCGGTAGATACGAACTTGAACTTACCCATCGGACGTTTCATCTCTGCCGTTGCTTGATTGTCGATAGTACCCACAACAGAGCCTGTATAATATGCAGGATTGGTTACTGTTGCAGTAGCATAGCCACGGAAAGCATCACGATAATCATTACTACCCGAATGGTTTTCTCTGTCGGCGAGGATAATCTCGGCAAAATCTTGAGTATCATAATACTTATCTTCATAGCTTCCTACATCGACATAATCTGCCCATACCTTGAAATCGTATTTACCCTCAGGGAGTTGAAGATGCGCCGTATAATTAAGGTCGGCGATATCGGACTTTGTGAACACAAATGTTGTGTCGGCCACACGATTCTCTCCTCGCATATTATCAGTGCGATAAGCGTTTACTATATAGCGAACATCGTGATGTTCCGCAGTACCCTTTGTCTCGGTCTCTCCACTACGGGTATAGACCACCTCCTTATGAAGCGGCATCTCGGTATTAAAGTCCAGGTGGAGCAGGAACGGCACTCTGTCGTAACGTTCTTCCGGAAACTCGTGGACATCGCACCCCGCAAACGCAAGCAGCAACATCACACACAGCGATATGTAGCGTAATGTCTTTCTCATCTCTTGCGTTTTTTAAGGTCGAAACGATATGATATATTTACGGCGGCATTGTCAATACCCCAATATGTCTTGCGGTAGGTATCTACAAGCTTACCGTTATTTACATTATAGAACTTGTCGTAGTGCAAGCCATAGACTCCTGCGCCCAAGGTAAACTCTATATGCCACCTGTTATTCTTCGAGATAGGCATACGATAACCCACGCTGATACCGCCACCCAATGCAGGTGAAGTACCATTATGATCCTGAATACGGTAATCGCCATCAACGGCAACATTATACTGAGCATAACCGAAGTGAGCTCCGACAAAGAATCTTTGATTATCCTCCTTGAACCAATAGCGGAACTCCGGTTGTACGGCAAGCGTACGGAACTTAATAGTCGATGTGAAGTAGTTAAGTGCCGAGTAATAGACTGGCACGGCAAATGACCAATGCTTTGCCAAGTCAACCTCTGCGCCAATGTTTGAGATTGCCAAACCAAGACCTATTGCATTGGTTTTGAGGTATAGCCCGCGAGTCCAATCCTCTGTTGTGACAGTCTGCTCCTTTGGTTCTGGAATAATAATAGAATCCACATCAGGCTTTTGCAGCACCTCTACCTTCATCGGCGGTACAACAGTCTCGATAGGTTGGATAATCTCACGCTTATAAGTAATGAATATCACGCACGCGTTACGCATGCGCTCGAAATAGAGAGTATGTAGCTGACGCCATACTTTACCGCCATCTAACTTTTGAAGTTTGACGATTCGGTGGTCAATATGGCGACCGCCAGGATAATCCACAAGTTGTGGCTCTTGCGCAATGATGTCGAGGACAGCCTGTTTCTGAGGCATATCAGATTCAACAACCTTCTCTTTAAGATACTCCCACGAAATATAACTGTCATCGCGAGTGACAATACTATCGGGGAGTTCAACTTCGCGACGAACGATATCTTCAAGTGTTTCGAGACGAGCACGGGCAAGTTTATGATTCAACTGATAACTGCCCTCTGGAGATGCAGAACCACAGAATGAAACTTCTACGATTGTAAGTGTACTATCCTGCTCAATTCTCTGCAAGAATGCTGAAATTTCGGAAAGGCGTTCTGTATTCTTGCCATAGGCGCGGTCAATCGAAGCGCTATTCACTCGGAAGTCCACACGAATCTCCGTGCGGTTCTCCTGAGAGTACGCCGTACCACTTGCAAACAGCAAGAGAATCAATAATATACAGACTTTATATATGCGCATAAACCTTTGTTAAACCGAAACTTCTCTTTGCAAGAGCAGGTTTATACGCAATTGGGTATTCGTTTACAGGTATTTATAGAGATAAAGGATAGTAATTTGCTCAACTGTTGAGATATAACCTAAAACATTTTTTCAATCAATAGGAGTTTTTTTTAAGGCAAAAATTCTTCAAATTGGGATATTTTACTTAATTTTGCACTGTAATCATTTCTCTTGCAAAGAGATAATAACTCTTGCAAAGAGAAATTAAAATTTAACGGTCAAGACACCCTCTGTCTTGGCTGTTGTTGTTTAATGACGGGGATCACTTTTTGTGTCGTCGCATCAGTTCGGGAGCGTGCTTTGAGATATATTTGCGGAATGAGTCAATATTAACTCCGAGCCTCGCACATATATCCTTCATCGTATCCGTTGTGGTCCGCATCTGTTCCATTGCCTCGGCATATTTCCGAGCAGCGACCTTGGTTCCCGTAATTTTCTTTCTCGTTGTCTCTCTATTGAGCAGTTCGGGATACTTGGTCTTGATGTACTGTCTGAAATACTCATTGTAGCCGAGTTCCTGCATTACAGCATTGATAGTGGCATTGCTATTCTGCAGCCTTGCTATGCCTTCGGCAAATCGAACGCCCATATTTTCAAGCAATGAATTATGCTTTTCAATAGCCTCAGGGTAATTGCGGCGAATATAGCCGCCAATGCTGTTGTATTGTATTCCGAGACGCTTCGCGATGGATTTTAATGATTCATCGGTTGTCTCATACAAGCGTATTGCCTCCTTATATTTCTCTTCGCTTCTATGAGCCACGGTTCTGCCATTCTCCGCTTTAACCATACCTCGAACTTTTACCAACTCTGGATGATGCTCTTTGAGGTACATCCTGAATGTTTCAGGATTCAGCCCATATTCTGCAGCAACCTTTGCAGTAGGCAGATCAGAGGTTCTAAGTCTTTCAATAGCATCAGCATACTTCTCAACAGTAGATTTCTTGTATCGCTTGGTCTTTGAAAAATCTACACTGCTGTCAAATCCGCGGCGTTCGACCATCAAGTCTGTATGCCAGGTTCGCAAATGATGCCTGAAGGCGCCTATCGTAACACCTACGGATTTGACAATCTGCTTTACATCCATTGATGTCTCTCGATATAATCTCACCGCCTCTTCATATTTGGCAATTGACTCATTCTCAGGAGCGTGAATCTGCCAGTTGCCCATTCTCTCTCCACGAACCCTTCGACCAACAACATTATTGCGTTTTTTCTCTCGCTGCTCAACTATCTGAGGATGATATATCAATATATGTTCACGCAATCCCGTGGGTGACACTTCACACTCGTTTGCAACCTCCTCGATAGTCATATCACCCGTTTGCAACATCTCTACAGCCTTAGCATAGCCATCCTTAGTCCACTTACGCGCCCCGTATTGGAGATTGATGGTAATCCCCATTCGCTTTCGCTCTTTCTCCCTGCGAGGAACTATCTCAGGATAGTGTCTGCGCAACTGCCCTAACAATGAGCAAGGATCCACATCGAATATTCGGGCTATCTGAGATATATTGTATTCGAGATACTCAATGTTATCACATGCTTGAATGGCATCAAGATATTTGTAATGAGCTGCCGTTGTCTGTCCCTTCTTACCTCTGAGCTTTACAGACTTAAAACCTGTAAGGTTGTGTCTTTTGAGTATTAAATCACGATGATACTTTGATAGGTAGGAACTGAAAGCAGTAAAACTGATATGCGTCATCTCACAAATATCCCTAATGGGAAGATTTGTGTCGGCATACAGTTTTACCGCATCGTTATATTTGAGTCGAGTCTCAAGTTTCGGTTCCATACCTGCCTTTTTACGAATTTATTGGGCTTTCGCTCAACAACTTCTCTTCGTAAGAGAAGGTTCGCAAAGGGTTGGAACTGAAATTGTTTGAGTTATGGGTTTCACAACTTTCTAATCACTCAACAAATCTTGAATAGAAACTATTCAAACATTATTAAAAGCATTTTTGGTGCCATCAAATTGAGTTAAATACGATATTTTAATTACTTTTGTGCCATCATCAACTCTCTTACGAAGAGACTTTATTTCTGCTCAACATATCTCCTACAATGATTTCAAAATCATACTGTTTGCTTTGTCGATGGCAACATTATCCAATGAGGCAAGATAAATGCGTGTAGTCGCTTCCGAATCATGCCCCATACCTTCGCTGATCACTGATAGTGGTACATTCTTGCTTCGAGCAATGCTTGCCCATGAGTGTCGGGCACAATACATCGTAAGTGGCATCGAAACGCCGATCCGCTCACCTATAGTCTTCAAATACTTATTTACATTATGTGCCGCGTAGATGTACTGCTTTCTTTCATCCAGCGAACTATTGGGGTCGATGATTGGTAAGAGATAAGGAGAAGCATCATTGGCATATTTGTCGGTGATGTTCTGCATACACTTCTCCCATTTGATGAAGAGCTGTTGCTCTGTTTTGCGTCTGCGATAAGAAAGTACGCCATTACGCAAATCCGATTTCTTCAGGTATGCCATATCCACAAATGACATCCCTCTCATATAAAAGGCGAAAAGAAACATATCGCGTGCAAAGTCGAGTGTTGACTTACTCTCCAATTCCATATCTTTAATCTGCTTGACAGCACGCAATGGTAATGCCCGTTTCACAGTTTTATCAACTCCTGTATATACATGTTTGAATGGGAAACGCTGTGTGGTGAGTTCTTTATCAACAGCACGATTGTATACGGCACGCAGAATACGCATATAGAATGATGAACTGTTAGGGCTGACACTATTTTTGCGCAGGTAGGATTCATATAGCATCATCAGTTCTGAATTCACATCATCAAGAGCGATATCCTTATTTTCACGGAACCGCATGAAACTATTCAGAGTCGAGACATAAGTTTCAGCAGTGCGGATCTTACCGAGTTTTGTTAATGACGCTATTACGCCTTGCATAAACTCGAAGAGTTGATTTTCAGTCCGTTGAAATTGTGCAATTACCTCATCAGCCGTGTATGTACGTCCTTTCTGTTCCAACGACCGAACGATACGACTGAATCGTTGGAGGTCTTCATCAATGGACGACTGTAGTTTTAATAGATGCTCTGTCCGAGTGGAGGCGCTACCCTGAATAATAATACTGGAGTTTTGATCATCCCACTCCTCCGAATAGATACGATAATCTGTTGTCACTTGTCGTGCAATACGGTTATGAATAACACGATAGAAGATTGCCCCTGGTTCTCCTTGAACCGTCGAAGGACGAAATTTAAGTTTAATACTTGCCATGTAGTTTATAATTAATGGTTAAGACTTATAAAAATTAAAGCCCCCATTCGCAGTGAATGAAGGCTTCGGTTATTTCTTGTCTATTTGTATGTATTCGGAGTATTTGATATCGACATAGGGATTGTCGCTTGATATGGACTGGTGGATTGCCTTAACCTTCTTCCAAAAGAGACATTTACGCTTGTATTCGACCCATACCGTCTGCTGTAGAGTAACGGGCAATCGGATATCACCTTTGAGGCTGTCGTTATCAATTACTGCGTCAAGCTGGATATGAGGTGATACCATCTCGACCTTCTGCTGAACTACAGGTACCGTATCACGAATGAAGACTGTATCACGGATTACAGCATTGATAGGTGCAGCTATCTCCAACTGATGTTTTGCTGCCGCTTGAAGGTCTTTGATTTTGATGCCCATCTGACGAATCTTCTCTGCATCTGCAGCACGGAAACGCTCGTACTCATCAATGGTCAGGCGTAGAGCCTTTGCATCGACAGCCATCGTAGTCGAGTCCACCTTAATTCGCTCGATATCAGAGAGCAGAGCAGTGTTATTCTGTTTGTAACGGTCTCGCTCGTCGGAAAGCCGGGCGGAGTGTTTGTACTGAATGAAGACAACTCCTGCAAGCAGGAGGATTATTGCCAATAGGATTTGTGAAAACTTACTCATAACTTATAGAATTTTCGGGAATAAACCATAGATACTCGCCTAAGTAAGGCTCTTCGAGTAGCACTAATGCACCACGATTCTTGATGCGATCTTCGGATAGAACCTCCACGACGAGGCCACGACAACCAACAAGGTCATCGAGCTTCATCGCAGTGAGTTCCTTGGAAGTAATTACTGTAATATGGGCGTTCTGAATCATTGCTATTTACCGCATACTGCGTTATGTTCCAAGAGTGCACGAAGGTCTTCACGAATCTCGTGCAGGTCGTTCTGTATAGAGGCAAACTGGGTGATGGTAGCCTCGAAAACTGCCTTGTCGAGTTTGATGGCGTCAATACGCTCGTACTGATCCTTAATCTTCGTGTCAAGAACTTCGCATCGAGTGATTAACTCCTCAATCTGACGGGTGTTGTTCAGGTGCTGAATGTACATCGTAAGTACGAAAGTGAGCACTACGGTAATGACCTTAAAGTGCTTCAATACAAATTCTTTTAGCTGTTCCATAGTCTATTCCATTAGTAGTGAAAATGCTTCTCTAATTGCTCGGAGCAGGGCTTCTGCTCCCTCGCTGTTCCAGAACCCGAATATGACAAGTGCTATCATTATCACGAAATATGTCCACCACGCAATATCCTTTCGGGTTACCTTGCTTTTACTCTTCCTCTTTTTGCTCATTTTTCGGAGGGTTAGTCGGGACAATCACATTGAATATCACATTGCCGTCAGCACCCTCGATACGCAGTCTGTTCTCCTCCTTATGCTTGATGGGAAAAATATCCATCAGAGCCTTTGCTGCATTGACCGAAACGGCACGGAGCGGAGCCGGCGAAAGTGGCACGCCAAAGCGGTCTGTGTAATCCGTTGTCGCTGTCTCATCCATCACAGCTTTTAGGGTCTCGGTTACTTGAAGCTTTACTGCCATAGTCTCCATCTCAAAGCGTTCTGACGAGAGAAGAGTTTTGATGTGCGCATATATGTGAGGCTTTTGTATCAGGTAGTTTGCCGATACACCAGGACGCTTTGATGCATTCTCACCAAATACCTCTGTGTAGCACTTACCCAGATGACCAGCGAACCCTACGCCGCCATTCACATAGAGGTCGCAGAACTTCTCTTCGAGTTCAGTCAACTGCGTCTCCTCCGGATTATTTTGTATATTATTGGTCTGTTCTGACATATCTTTTTCTCTTTTATTTAAGAGTAGGTGTTTTTGCTTCGGGAGGTTTAGCAAATGGTTTATTTTCTCGAATTAATTGATCCATCAGAGCCTCGTAGAAGACATCGGCCAGAGCGTTGGCACACGCCTCAGCATCGGCAAGCGAGTTGATGAGTCGCATATTGAACTTGATTTCGAGGTCGTAGCCCGAAATCACAGCCATCAGTTCATTACCATCATATCCCAAAGCACCGTACATCATTCGGTCTGCGGTGCGGAATGTGATGGTCTCGGGAACTTCCTCCAGGAGTCTGTTATTCTGTGTCATATCTTGAAATGTTTTCGTGTTTTGTCTCTTTGTTGCGTTGACATAGCCGCTCCCTCGTTGTTTCTTAGGCGTGAGGTATAGACGCCAAGCACATCAATGGTTGCAGTTACATCGGCCGCCGCATCGTGAGCATCGTCGAGGTCTACACCTAATTGCGAGGCTACGATTTCCAACTTGTAAGATGTTACCTCCTTGTCGGCTGCAAAAGCCAAGCGACCTATAAGAATCGTGTCGATATAGTGCGGCTGGAAGTGTCCGTAGTAGTCCTTTGTTCCCGCAAAGGTCTTCTCAAACTCCTCCATAAGCCCTGTGTAGTTCATCATCTGCTGCAAGAATCCGATGTCGAACTGAATGTTCTGTCCGATAAGAAAGGGCTTACATTGTTTGCCAACAGATGCGGTATTACGCTTGGCAAAAGCGATAATATCGTTTGCCACTTTGATAATATCCACTCCCTGCTGTTTGAGCATATCCATCGTAATAGCCGAGTAGTCCAATGCCTTCTTTTCGTAAAGCATAAGTGTATTATCCTCGCGGGCAATTTCACTGCGAGTGCGGAGTATCTTTTTGGTGGGCAATCCTGACGATTGTTTGTTGTAAGGAAGGATATAAGCCTGATACTGGTCAGTCACCTGCCAAGTGTCGAGTCTTACCGCCTGTACTGCTATCTGGGTGCAGGCACAAGTCTGTGGATCAAGACCTCCTGTCTCGAAATCGAGTCCGATGCCTACATATACTTTTGGTTCTGTCTTTGGTGCCATATTACTGAATGAATAAAAGTGAGTTGCGATATGATTGCAGTGCGTTAGATGCCGTGTAGTCGCTGTAACGAATAACTGCTGTAAGGATGATTATCTTGCCCTTTATATGTTGCAGTTCCTCCTTGTGGGCACGATAGAACTCATCCCATAGAGTACACTCCGCAGTCTGATTGTTCTGTGATAACAGCAGCTTCACAAATCGCTTGCGTTGCCCGGTCTCTCTGTCGGTATAGCTATGCTCTGAATACTCGGCCACGGTAGCACATACAGCAGCCTTGCGACCATCGTTCTCATCTCGCATAACATCAGTAAGAGAAATGTAGGCAGCCTTACCCTTGACCTTCGCTCTGTCTGGTGAGTTGGAGAAGATGCGACGGTAGTCAATCGAGCCGATACCTGACACCGCAATCTGCTGTTGCGACCAGAAGTAGTGCTTATCTCGCAACTCTTCGGGGGCATCGCTCTCACGCAGATTGAAGCCTAATTTCAGTGCCGCTCGTTTAAGTATGGCATAGCGTTCCGTTACCGCCTGTACATTCTCAATCTTATCAAAGCAGCCTGCCAGGATCATATTCTTCAAATGGCGGGTATTAACCGGTACACGACCATTCTCGACCATCGGATTTACCTCGTCCCAGTGTTTGAGGTCTTTGCTTCGTAGTTTATGGCGGAAGATTCGCTCAATAAAGTCCTCGATGCTTGTAAATCTACCTCTTGATCGCACCGTTACGATATATGCGGCAGCCTTCGTTCCCAAGAACTTGATGCGGTTAAGCGACCAATAAATCTCATTTGCCTTGTAGTCTGTGAAGAACTCCACCGTAGAGTGGTTGATGTCGGGCGGCACAATCTTCGCTACCGAACATCGCTCCATCTCCGACATGAGTGCAGGCATCTCCTTATCATCTACCCACTGCAACGCCACGGTATAGAATGCTGTCGGATAGTTCGCCTTGAGCCACGCTCCGCAGAACGCTGTGAGAGCGTATGCTGCGGCGTGTGAGCGGTTGAAGGAGTATTTACCTGCAGTCTCTATCTTGCCCCATATCTCCTCGGCTTCATAAGGTGGGCAACCATTCTTAATTGCACCCGCAATAAAGTCGTTTTTGAGCGAGGCCATTAGGTCGGCTTTCTTCTTACCGATAGCCTTACGCAGGTAGTCAGTCTTACCAAGGTCAAAGCCTCCGAGCGTATGAGCCACCGACATAAATTGCTCCTGATAGACCATAATGCCGTAGGTGTTCTTCGTCGCTTCATAGCATCCGAAGTTATAGACCGGAGCCACATCGCCTCGGCGATAACGAACATAGTCATCGGTTGCCCCGATGTCGAGTGTAGCAGGTCGAAAGAGAGCATTTATGGCAATCAGATCCTCGATGCAGTTGGGCTGCACATCCTGAATAAAGCGTGTGATGCCCGGCGAGGAGAACTGAAAGACATTCTGCGTATTGCCCTCGGAGAGTATACGATATGTCTTCTCATCATCGAGCATGTCGCTTGTTATCTTCTCGATGGTCAGTTGCTGACCGTAATGCTCATTTACAAGGTTGATGGTAGCACTGAGCTTTGCCAACTCTTTCGTCGCCAGCACATCCTCTTTGAGTAGTCCAATTTCATCAACAGAGTACCCATCAAACTCCGACACCAACGCTCCGTCCATCTTGCGTATAGGCAGGAAGTCGAAACAGTCTGCCTCCTTGCCATCACGCTTTTCTGGGGTAACGATGATTGCCGAGGCGTGAACTGATGCCGCCTTTGGTTGACCGAGCAGCACTCGTACATCCTCAATAACTTCGGGATAGGTCTGTATAAAGTCGTAGACCTTGCGGTTGGTAACGGCTATCTTGAAAAGGCCCGTCCAGTCGGCACCATCATCGAGCATCGCCGTTATGTAGTTTACCGTGCCGTGCGGTACACGGTGTACTCGCGCCACATCTTTGAGTGCTGCTTTGAGTTTGAGCGTTGTGAATGTTCCCGCAGAGAACACACGCTGACGACCACCGACATTATATCGCTGTTCAAGGTAGTCCTTCATCTCCTGACGGCGGTCCGATGCGTAGTCGACATCGATATCCGAGTTACGGGAGGGCGGAATGTCCGCCCTCCACAAGTCCCTTTCCTACGAAGGAGTCAATAACGGTAATCCGTCCCTTCGCTTTTTTAAGTTTTACACTAGTTACTTTCATCTTTATACTTTTTGTTGTGTACTATATCACATATTGTCTGTTTGCAGACGCCAAATCTTTGGGCTAATTCGACTTGCATAATCCCTACGCGATGTAATTCTCTTATTTGTCGAGCCTGTTCATTAGTCAGTTTAGCATTGGAACTATTTTCTCCACTATCGTTTCGCAGTCTTGCATCTATAGAGTGCCTTATATTTTCTTGGCGGGAACACATCTCCAAATTGTCTACTCGATTGTTATGCTTGTTACCATCAATGTGATTAACTTCTTTTGATGCATCCCAGTCGGGCAAGAAATGTTCGGCAACGATTCTATGTACCATTCGTTTGAGGCACCTTCCATTTCCGCTTAGGCATACTGTGTAATAGACAGCGGTTTTACCCATCCACGGCTTGATTATTTGCCCCTGCCTTACGTAGGAACTTGTTGCATTGCGTACAATCCTATCTACACTTCTAATACGCCCAAATGAACTAACTTGATAGAGCCCTACATAGCCTCGTATATCCTTCCAAATCTCTTCCATAGGCTTTATCGGATATACTTTTTATGTCGCACAATACAGCTCACGGTCTGGTGCGATACACCATACTCAATCGCCAATTCCAACTGCGTTACGCCACCTGCATAGTAGCGTTCGCGTATTCGTTCTGCCTGTGCGTTGGTTAGTTTTGCATTACGGCTCTTCTCGCCATAGTCATTTTTGAGGTCATTGGCTATGGCGTGCTCCATATTGCGCTGATGAGTACACATCTCAAGATTATCTGCCGCATTGTTATAGCGATTACCGTCGATATGGTTTACCTCCAATTCAGGATCCCAGTCATCGAGGAAATGCTCGGCCACAATGCGGTGTACGGAGAATTTCTCTCCGATGCCATTTTTGTATAATCTCACGCAGTCATAGAGCGATGTCTTGCCACACCAATGCGTTAGTATGCGCTCGGACTGCGTGCGTGTAATGCCGCCCGAAACAACCTCCCTTTCGAGGCTCTTGACACGGCCTTTGTTACTGACTTGATAACACCCTTCATAATTTTTAATGTCCACCCAGATCTCCTGGGTACTGTTCATCTGTTATTCGCTTTAATGCGGTTTGAAATATGTCTCTCTGAATCTCTATTCCTATAAATCTGCGTCCTGTATTTCGGCAGGCAATGGCGGTACTGCCACTACCCATAGCGAAGTCAATCACTAAATCACCCTCGTTGGTGTAGGTGCGTATCAGATACTCAAGCAGTGCCACAGGCTTCTGCGCTGCGTGCAGACACGATGTCTGCTTGTCTGTTTTGAACTTAATAACACTGCGTGGATAGCGCTCTGTGGAGATATAGTCCCGATAGTTGTCGTGCTTATGGTATATCTCTCCGGCGTTACATTTACGCTGATGTGCTGCCATAACAACTTTGCGTTTATGGCCATCGGTCTTTATGGGGTTGTATGTCGGCAGTCTGTCGTAGAATACGAGTATATCTTCATGTGCCTTCATAGGCATACGCTTGGCATTCAGAAAGCCCGTAGGCTGCGTTTTCTCCCACACCCACGAATAGCGTAGCTGCCTGAGGTTTGAGGCTCCAAGCACGCTGGTAAATGGTTGCTGACAAAAGAGCAATACGGGAGTCGCAGGCGTAGTAACGCCACGAAGCACCTCCCACATCTTTGTTATATCTATGGGTGAATCCCAACGGCAGTGAGTAGTACCGTAAGGAGGGTCTGTGAGTATCATATCTGCCTTGAGGCCTTGCTCGGCAAGCATAGGAAGCACATCGAGGGCATCGCCTTGGTAGAGGTCGCAGCCGTTATAAGGACTCAGATGTTCGTAGTTGTTCATTGGCTATCTCCTTTAAGTTCCACAAGCAATCTCGGCGGTCTAATAGGATGTCATCGCCACAACTCAATTTATCGGCTGTAATAGTCATCTCCTTGCCATCACGCACGATGCGTAGTTTGGCTTCGGGATACAGCATGTATATCGTATTTTCAATCTCAACCTCTATGCACTCCATACCTCGTTGTACGGGCATATCCGGAGCAAGAACCGTCAGTTTATCCTTCCAACTAAGTCCGCATCGCTCCGGCACAAGGAATCGAGAGAAGATTAGGTCGTACTTTATCGGGTCGATAGAGGTAATACCCAGCAGATATGATACAAGTGAGCCTCCTGCCGAACCACGACCGATACCCGTTGCAATGCCTCGGCGTTTTGCCTCACGCACCATATCCCACTGCACAAGGAAGTAATCCACATTGTCAGTCGATTCAATGATATATACCTCCTCATCTAATCGTTCACGGTAGATTTGGTGCTTCGCTTCCGGAATCTTCTCCGCGAGCCCCTCATCGAGCAGGCGAAGAAACATCGTGCGTCTATCGCCATAGCGTTCCTGCTCCTCTGGACGCATCATATATTCGGGCATAAACATCTTTCCCGTCTCAAAGGCTGCCTCAGCACGCTCCGCAATATCTACCGTATGTCGGCACATCCTCTCAAAGAGTCTGTCAAAGTCCCACTTCTGCGAAAATAGCGGTTGCAGAGTGTTGTAATGCTCATCTACGCTCTTGAAGTATTGCTCCTCGCTCTGCTCGTGGGCTGCACCCGTAGCAATCTTGTTAAGTACAATCTTCGACTTCGCATCATCACGGTCTATGTAGTAACTATCTGCTATAAGAATAGGCTCTACGCTGAACGAATCGTTTACGGCATCGTAACAATTCTCGAAGTAGTGTTTCAGTGCGACTAACTTCTCACGGTCTATGCGGTCAGCCTTATACTCGTTGCCATCGACCTGATAGTAGACGGCATCAAACCACTCCTTCACCCGCTCAATATGGCGAGGATTCTCCGTTATCCAGTATGCCGAGCGAGTGGCGAAGACTATGGCACACCCTTCGGCATAGAGAAATAGCCTCGAGTACTCGATGACACTATCCTCGGAGTTTACCATTACCTCTCGTTGAATATTGAGCAGGTTATGCAGTCCCTTGTTGCTGAGAGCGTATATCTTTATCTCGACTTTTGTTTCGTTATGCAGCATTGTAAGGGTGTAACCAAACACAGGTTTAAGTCCCGCCTTCGCACACTCCTTTTGCAGGTTGAGCGTGGCGGCCATTGTATTGCGGTCGCAAATGCCTACTGCTGTATGCCCAAGCCACCTTGCCTTGCGGCATAGCCCATCTATCGAGCCCGATGCGTTAAGCAACTCAAAAGGCGTATGGACACCGAGATTGACAAACGGAATATTATGCTTCGAGGGCCTTGGCGTGCCTATATGCTTTAGGATATTGAAACGAAACTCTTCACGCAGATCGTAGTAATACCAGTTGTTGCCGAATGGGAAAGTGACATAGAAGATTCCCTCGTCCTGCAACTCTTGCGGGTTTTCCATAAGGTTGAACCTCACATCGCCATCTTTGCTCTTGAAGATGGATTCCACACCCGACAGGTCGGCAAGAAACATCTTGCCGAAGTTCGGGATTTCAACGACCTCATTATCGATGGTGGTATAGTCTATGTTTTGGGCATCGAGCCACTGAATAAGTTCTTGCATCATAACTCTTGAACCTTTCGTAGTTTGAAATTAGAGGGAGATTGAAGGCGTTGAGCAAAGATTTCGAATATCTCCTCTACGCTCATCTCGTCCCAGTCCTTATGGGCATCAGCGATGTTGGCCACAAAGACAGTAAAGTACTTAGCGAGTCTGCTGCCCGCCTTCTTTACAGGCTCGACTGCATCACCATCGTAGCCAATTATTACAGTCTGAACTCGCTTACATTGGAGCTTATAGACCTGGACATCGGAGATCTTCTTTCCGAATGTTGCTACAACAGCCACTCTGGGGTTATCGTATAGCTCCATCTTGCGGGTTAGGGCTATAACATCAAAGATGCCCTCCACGAGGATAACCGTATCGGTCTCACCCTCGTGAATAGCATCGTAGTTATATAGTAGTTTGGAGAAGTCGTTATTGACAGAGTTGCGATAACGCAGTATCTTGAAGCCACCATTAGACTTGACCTTGCGGTTATGGGCATCGATATCGCTCTTTGACCAGGTATGACGACCCACGAAGCCCACATTTTCCCCGTTGTCAATGATGGGAAAAATCACATAATCCTCAAACCGAGGATTCAGGCGGTTGGTTACGCCGACAGGAAAATAGTCATAGTCATCATAGGTAAAACCACGCTCTTTGAGATATGGGTGACTGAATATGCGCTTATAGAAGTCTGGCAACTCGGTTATGGTTAACGCATCGTCAATCTCTTCCGGCTCCACACCCAAGACAAACTGTAAGGAGGCGGTAATATCTGCCGTAGGAGTAACCATCAGGTCCATACGACCTATGGCTTCCAAGAGTTGCCCGAGGGTGCGCGTAGACTTGCCACACGAGAAGCAGTGCGCCATAAAGGGCTCACGGCGGGCAGTCTCCGGTCCTATGTAGATACCGAACTTACCGCCCGACTTGCCGCAGAAGGGGCAACGTGGCACGATAAGGTTCTTACCCGTACCGTCACGCTTTGCGCCCGTCTCGCGTGCTATCTCCTGCACCAAATGCTGATATTCCTTCGCTGATAAATCCATATACTTAGGAATAGTCGAAGTGCAGGAGCTAAAGTTTATAAAGTGAGCAAAATATTATTCAGACATCAAACTATCTGTTCGTCGGCTGTCGTAGAAAACCTCATTATCATAGTCTGTTGCAATCTTAATCGTTGCTCCTTTCTTGAAGAAGCGGCTCTTGGCTATATGTAATCGCATCGTATTTTCTTTGCGCTCAGCTGCTGATTGATTAAGCGAGATAAGATGCGTACAAGGTCTTGCCAAACCTTTTGCCTCCGAGCAGTTAAACTCTGTCAAAACATTTTTCTCATCGTTAAGCCATTCCCGGTCCTCGATAGTTGATTGATAAGTAACCACCATCCACACCTTCTCATCTGCTGCAAGGTCTTTGAGATCGTTTGCCACTGCTATACGCTTAGAACGCTCGTGTTCTGCTCCCCACAATCTGCGACGAGCATCAGTGAGCAAATCCATAGAATCAATAATGACGATATCTGGATTATGCCCCTCTAATTTTCTGTATTCCGAAATACCATTCTTAATGTCTAATGTCGAAACTTGGGCGTTGAAACGGGGATAACTGCGAACTATAATACTACCACCATATGAGGCAACAAGTTTCTTGTATTCTGCCATATCCGTATCATCAATCTTCCCTTTCTCGTAAAAGTATGCATTACGAGAGATGAGACCTCCTGAGTAGGCATTTAGAGCTTCATCTTCCGAGCCTTCTAACTGGAAGTGCAACACATTTAACTTATCGTCAATGTTGGCTCTAACACCAATCCATTTGGCAATATGTGATTTTCCCACACCCGTAGATGCAAGGAAACAAGTGAGCTGTCCACGGAGGTTGCGTCCATTATTCAAAGCATCCAAGAACGGAATATAGAATCTGCACACCTGCGAAATATCTGTGCGTTGGGACTCTATTTCCCTACGCCTATTCTCCTCGTATCGTTCTACAAATGTCTTTGCCACATCAATAAAAGAGGAACTCTTCAATGTAAACGAAGCTACCCAGTCAGCATACTTACGCAGAGCCTTCTCTGCCTTGTTTTGCTGACTATCATTATAAAGTTTACCTACCTCTGCATATACTTGTTGAAGCTTGACTCCTTTGATATAAGATTCAAGCATATCTGTCATCACTTCAGTGCTTTGTCCATAGTCGGATTCGCGTATGCTTTCCACAATTTCCAAAGTCTCAGGATCATCCTTGAAGGTCTGTACAAGCACAGGATACGACGGTGGTAGTTTATAACTCCTATAATGCGATGAGATTGCCTTGTGTATATTTTGGAAATATCTATCAGGTAGATACTCCTTACGCATATATTGCGACACTATGCCGCACAAGTTCTCTTGATGTAGTGCTGTAGCGTATAGTTCCACTAGAAATTCTACGCTTAATGGATTAGTTGTGTTCATTTGATAGTTTCTTTTCCCACGCCGTACAGCGTATTCTAAATAGTTCTCTGTGAATAATACTTGTTCTTTTACGACATAATGCTGCATTACTACACTCCTGGCAAACAGGAGAGAATGGAGTCCACATTAGTGTTGATGTGCCACATATTATGTATCCCACATCTGTCGATAGCAAGCGTCTCTTCGTACCATCCTCATATTCGGGATATATGAAGTTCTCAAGGGGATGGTGGCTGCGGTCCGCAATCAGTTGTACTAAGTTTTCTCTTGACAGCGCATTACTCTCTAACCATCTATTCTCGTAACATCTTTGGATATGACTATTGTTATTGTATCGTTGTAGAGCCTTATCTCCAAATGAGTGCGAAGCATTCCAACGATTACGATATATTCGGCCAAACTCCCGCATGGCATACACCTGACATATACAGAAATCTACCAATCGTTCTCTACTAATGGAAATCGTTACTTTCTTAATTGCATCATAGCAATTGCCAATACATCTATCAGCCATTCCGCCCCCAGGGAACTTAAAATCCTCCCACAGCGTATCTTTCACCAACTTGGTAAATACACGCTTGCACCCTTCAATCCACTCTTTTTTCTCCATCTCTTGTTAGTAATTTTCTTAGTTGTGCCTTTGCCAAAAACAGACGACTCTTTACCGTTTCGACATTCTTTGTTTGTAGCGTTCCATTCTGGTAGGTAATCTCCATTATCTCGCTGATCTTATAACCCGCCTGTTGTAGCAGAAAAGCCTCACGGTATATAGGTTTTATCTGATCCAGTGCCCAGAGAATCTCGTCGCTGTAGTAGTCCTTATAGTTATTCATACCCATACAGTTCGCCGAAGGGTTGCACTCATCCAACAATGTGGAACGCAACTCTTTTACATCGACACTATCATCTGGCGGAGTACGGGTTTTATTACGCTTATTGAGGTCAGCTACAAGGCGTTTTGTCACTGCATATATCCAGGTCTTCACCGGTCTTGCAGGGTCGTAGCTGTCCATATACTTGTAGAAGTTCACCAATGCCTCGACATAGTTATCTTCTATATCTTCCTGATTGTATGTGTACTTGATACAGATGCTGTACACCAGATTTTTATGCGGCATCACATACTTTTGCAGTAGTTGAGCGCGTCTTTTGGCGGACTCATCATCGGGGATTGCCGCCGTCTTTTTTAACACATCTTTCTTGTCCACTCTTCTAACTGAAAAGGGGTTCAACTCAATCTGAAATGTCCTAATCTGTCAGCTTCGAAGAGCGTCAATTAAAAAAGTGGGCGGCTTATCACCGCCCGAATCTATGCGGTCAATTTATAATCTGTGTTTGCGTATGTAATAAAAGAATAGGTGGCAAGCATCGGCAGCGTTGTCGTCCGTAGGCACATAACCATACTTTTTGCAGGTCTCTACCATCTTTGACTTCGTGGCGTGCCCATCGCCCGTTGCCCACTTCTTGAGTGCGGCAGGGTTCACAAACTCTGGCTCGGGCAGGTTCAGTTCATCGCAGACCTCCAACAGCACACCACGCAACTCTGACAATCGTCTGAGGTCGTAGAAGTGGCGGTTGATGCTCACATCCTCAGCTACAATCTGCTTTATGTCGTACTTTCGGATAAAGTCGATAAGCAGCGTGCGAAACGAGCCGTGCATTTTGTTGTCGTTACGCCGTCGACTCTCGGTAAGGTTCCAAGTGCCAGCCCCGTGCTTTGAGAAGTAGCCACAGTGTGTTGCCACATCCAAGGCGAGGATCTGGTCTATCGTTATATTTTCTGTTTTTTGTTCCATGATTTAATCGGTAATTTCTACTTCGTATTTCATCAATGCATCATATACACGAGGTTCAATAACATCTTTATATAACTCTGCCTTTTGCTTGATGACACTTTCCTTGAATAACTTATAGGCGATAAAGGCCTCTTCTTGCGAACGAAAACATCCAAGATGACATGATTTGCCATTGCCATCATTGCAGACTGCGACATATGGATTCACCTCAAAATCTTTATGCCTTGATACGCCTAAAGGGTACTTTCCTCGAGAACGATTACACTTTATAAATAGCGAATTAATCTGCGCAGGAACGAGGCAACAATATTGTGGCCCATACACCTTGTTATGTTTACAAAGTATATCCTTATCTAGCTGATAAGCATTCCCGCGTACTTGAGACATAAACCACCTAGCAAAATTTTGGAAGTTCAACCATTCCTCAGTGATCTTACAACCATTATAAGTAGGATTACGAGTCAATCTATTGGGGTTATAGCAACGCTTAATCATACTCGTCCAAGCGGTATAGGCTTCAATATGAGTTACGGGCTTATATTCGCCATAACCGATTATGAAAGGCTTGCCATAATTATTGAAACGAGGCATTGCACGGTCTCTCACTTCTCCATTCTTAATGTACCACCAAGTCGTTTTCTTCCTAGCACCACTTCTAAGGAATTCAACTATCACATTGTTAGCATCAGTGTATTCTATAATTTTAATATTCCCTGAATAATTAGTAGGAAATATCTGACCAGGAAGAGATAACACTCGAGCCTTACAAAGCTTATGATATGTATGACGCTCCATTCTCCTTTATAATTTCAAGTTTATAGGGATAATTTTCTGCAATGGAACCGTGAGATACAACCAAAGCAGTAATGCCAAGTTGATTTAACTCTGCAAAAACACAGGCTAAGCCATCGGCATCCATAGCATCAAGAACCTCATCTATGCAAAGTAAGTCCAGACCCTTCTCATCATCGCAGTTGGCGTTCACAAGCTTTTGCATCGCAAGGATTGTTGCGAGATTTACTCTGGCTGCTTCGCCTGCCGAGAACTTTCCGAACGAGCCACAATCAACTCCATCACGCAACAGTGAGATTGAGATCTTCTCTCTCACCTTACCACTTTTGAGCACCGTGTAGCCATCAAAGCGAATACGGATATCGCTGCCAATACCTATCAGGAACTCGTTGGTGATACGGCTGAGAGCCTCAATCTTGGTATTGGCAAGGTAGGTTTTGAACTGCACGAAACGCTCACGCTGCACCTCTAATGCTCGAACCTTATCATCAACCTCAAACTTACGCTTGGCAGTCTCCATCGAGCGTTGCTTCTCCTGCTCCAATGTTTTGCGTAGCGATAGTGTAAGATCCTCGGCTGCCATCTCGTTTACTTCACGGATTGTCTCCTGCAAGGTCTCAATAGCGCACTCGGCAGAGCGAATATCCTCTACGATTTTGCGACGCTCACGGCTAAGTGCTGCATTGCGCTCATCAATGTTTCCGAAGAACTCGTCAAAGGCTTTACGGCGTATGCTGTCTATCTCGTCCTGCATTGCTGCGACCTCCGCCTTGGTGCGTCTGCGGTTATGCTCAGCACGCTCCACCTCGCTTGTAGCACTGCATACTGCTCGCTCGTAATCCGAGAGTTCTTGCTCCCAGCGTGAACGGTCGCTATCTAAGGTGCGACGCTCGCTGTTGAGCTTGCTCTGCTGCATCTCGGCCTCCTCCGAAGAGTTCTGTTCGGCTTCGATATTGCCGTTAATCTCTGATAACTGCTGTTGGCGTAGGCGGAGTTCCTTGGTTCCTGCTTCGATGTCGAAGTTAGGCTGTGCCACCAAAAACTCGTGGCCACACTTCGGACAGGTGATAGAGCCTGCTAACTTATTCGACAGTTCGTCAATACCCGCAGAGATTACTCGGCGTTTACGGCGCAACTCTTCAAGGCGTGAAGCGAGGCTACGGAGCGTCTTATCAATCTCCTGAAGGCGGGTACTGTACTCCTCGCACTTGTCACCATACTTCGTAACGAAGTCGGTGTACTCAACCTTAAACTTCTCAAAGGCATCGTACTTCTCCTTCAATACCGCCTCTGCGTGATTTACCGAAGCATCGAGGTTTTCGAGCGAAGACTGAGCAAGCAATAAATCCTCCTTCTTGAGTTTAAGAGTGTGATTCCAGTCTGTACGGCGAGCATCAGGCAACAGTGTCATCACAGCATCGATAGCCTTCAAGCACTCCTCCAAAGAGGTGTCCGATGACTCCAATGCCTGCAACTCTTTGTCAGCTGTATCTACCTCTGCAATAGTAGCGTCAATAGTGTTCAGAGCCTCCTTATGGGTGCGGATATACTCTCGCTTCGAGGCTATTGCCTCCTCCAATTCGGCGATGCGTGTCTCTCGGCTGCGACCACGCTCTTCACCTGCTGCAACCTCTTTTGCTATCTGCTCCTGAAGCATCTCAATACGACCATCAATACCTGCCAATTCGAGGTCTATCTTCTGCTGCTCACTGCTGAGCGGCTCGATATCCTCCTCGACACGAGCGATAGCCTCATCTACCAAGATGCCGTTGGAGAAGCGGTTGATAATCTCCTTCTTCTCCTTATCCGACGAGGATAGGAAATCCTCGTAGCGATACTTCGACAGGATAAAGTTGTTGAGTAACTCTTCGCGTGTGATGCCCAACTTCTCCAAGATATACTTGTTGTAGGCATCTACAGAGTGCTGTACAGCCTCGTCAGTTGTTACGAGTTCGCCTCCTCGATAGAGTTTGCAGGCGACTGTCGATGCTCCCTTGCGAGGTATCGAGCGAGCAATGATTAGTTCCTCATTCGATGCGTCATTTGCAAGGTGTAGAATAATGCGGCACTGCTCTGCAGCATCGTTGATAATCTCCTCGGTGCGTATCTTACGCAGCGGGCTGCCTGTGAGTCCCACGGCTATACACTCCAAGAGAGCCGACTTCCCGGCACCGTTTGATTGCTGGGAGTCATTGTCCTTGTTGTTGCCAAATATCAGTGTTGTTACTCCCTGTTGCAGCGTATATGCCAGCGAGCGGAAGGCACACAGATTTTCGGCCTCTATACTCTTTAATTTCCACATTGTCCTTCGATTTTAGATAAATACTCCAATCCGATTGCTACATCGTCAATCTGTTTCTCGCGGCAGAACTCCTCGTAGGTCTCGCGGATGCGGTGGCTGTCAAACTTCTCAAAGAGCGAAGAGGCTGCAACCTCTAACATCTCCTCATCATCGGCAATAAGTTCCACCTTTGTGGCTCCTGCATCAAGCAGAGCAGCCTTATCCACCGACTTTATTGCAGCCTGCGGGGCGTGAACACGAACTTTCACTTTGTAGCGACCATCGGCATCAATCTCCCTGAGTTCGTCCATAAGGTGAAGGCCGGCACGCTCTGCCGCCACATCAATCACTCGGTAGCGGGTGTTCGCCTGGTTCTTGATAAACTCGTGCGAGCCGTCAGTGTAGATTACCGTGTAGCCCTTCTCCTCGTCCTCGCCGAAGTTGTGCTGACGCGATGAGCCGATATATTCGATGCGGGTCTTGTCGATGATCGTGCGGTTGTGATAGTGTCCTACGAAGACCTTGTCGAACTCCTCGAATATCTTTGCAGGCAACTCCTTGTCGTTGGGCTGTGCCAATGCTCCGTTGATACCTTCGTGGATATAGAGAAAGTTAAGACGCTTGGGGTCGAGAGCCTCCTCCTTGAGACGGTCAAGGCGTGTACAGAATGAGCCATCCTCGGGAAAGTAACCCATCATATGCAGCACAAAACGACAATCATCACCAAGAGGCAACGACACATACTCATCGCACACCAATACATTAGAGTGCTGGTCGAAGACATGGCAGTAGCCTCTTTCGTTCTCCTGGTTTACCTTATCGTGGTTACCCTCGGCAATGGTTACATGGATACCGTGCTCGGCAGCTGTGAGCAATGCATCGTGGACTGCCAACAGCACATCGAGCGTCTGTGCGGCACGCGAGAAGAAGAGGTCGCCACCGATGGCAATCTCCTTGATATCCATCTTCCTGCATATGTCGATAGCCTCCTGCCAGTTGGCCTTGAATGCAGGGATGTTATCTTTCGATATGTGTATATCGTTCAGTAGTAATAGGCAGGGATAATGTCCTTTCATAAGCGTGTAAGGGTTAAGACGGGAGGCGTTTCACCTCCCGTCGGTTATAAAAATTTTAGCTTAGAAAGGGTTATCTGCGACGGCGTGGACGCTCCTCAGCCTGCTCCTCATCATCACTCTCTGCCTCCGTCTCTTCCTCGGGCTTGGGACCCTCGATCTCGTGCTCAATCATATCGAGCAACTCACGGTTAGAGGTAGAGCGGGTAATGCGGATAGGCAGACGCTCCTGGTCGATATAGCCACGGATCATAGCACGGAGCTCCTGACCCTCCTCGGTCTTATCTCCAAGACCTTCGGCCTGCAACTCCTCGAAGCGTTCAAAGAGGTCATCGAGCGAGAGTGCTCCTGAGCCATTCTGCTCATTCTCCTTGTTGTCCTTTGAGCGGCGGTCGAACGAGAACTCTGAGGTGTCATCCTTAGGCAACTCTGCGGCGAGGGTTGCGATGACCTCCTTCATTTCATCGCTCTCCATAAGGTTCATACCATAGAGCGTGTCGCTCTGCTTGAGGAACTCCACGGTAGCACCGAGGTGATAGCGTGTGTAGCGGTAGATAACTTCGGGAATGCGAGGTGCTGCGAGCAGTGCAGTAAGCTCCTCACGGCTGAGAGGCAAAGCGTCCGATTCATTATCAATAGAGATGATATACTCGGTCTTGGCACCGTTTTTACGCTTCTCAATCTCTACGGGGTATGCCTCACGCACCGATGAGATAGGACAAGGATAGCTAGGATTCTTCTGCAACTTCTTCGACCAGAGCTTGAACTTGCGCTCGTCGAGCTCCTTGAATTGTGCGTGCGAGAGCGTCATCATCTGAAGGCCCTTGCCACGCTCACTAAGGTCATAGATGTACATACAGTGGCCATAGCCATACTTCAAGCCACCACCAAATGAGCCTCCGTCAATCTTCTCGGCGAGTTTCTCATCGCCCATTTCCTTGGCTGCTGCAACGGCCAACTTACGGTAGGTCTCGATAGGATCTACGCTGTAACCGGCATCCGTAGCACGTGTGACGGTAACATACATCTTCGAAGCCTTAGCACCATTGCCCGGCTTCTCCAATTCGAGTAACAACTGATGTACAGGGAACTCATAGCCCGGGCGTGATGGCGTACCATCCTGATTAGGAGCGATAGGCAGAATACGCAGACGGTAAACGCCAAATTTGTCCATACGGAAGAACTCCGTGCGGGCAAAGCTCCGATTCTCCTCCTGTGCGCGTAGTTGCGCATCTTCATACGACTCCTGACTCTTCAGGAACATCTCCTCAATGGACATCGATTCCATGCCATTGTTTTTTTCCAAATCTTCTTGCATCTGAAAACTGTTTTATGGATTAAAAAATGCCCGAAGACGATGCACCTTACGGCACACCGTGAATCTGGAAACAGACGGACGGGTTCGGTTGCACCATCCGTTATCAACTGAAAAAATTGGGAGAAAAGTCTCGCTGACTGTATCCTAAAAAGAGTGGATACTCATTTGACAAATAGAAGGACCTTGAGCGGTCGGAGTACAAAGGTATGTATAATTTACTGAACGACAATAGTTTTATATGAATGTTTTACATATTATTGTTAGTCAGTGCTTTGCGCTCTGGTTTTAATTATATTATTAACTTCTTCAAGTGTCATATCCTCATCAATAGTTTGCTTCTTGATACGACGCTTCAGGGTCATATGATTCTTGCGGATATACTCCTGAGTCTTATGCCGCTGGACGCTATCATAGTATTTTTGACGCTTCGGTGTCAGCACCTTGCCACGCAGACAGTAGCATCCCTTCTCCTTGTACTCATTGAGGTACCGCTGGAACTTCGGCTTCTTATACGAAGTATCCTTTGAAGCTTTGGCAACAGAGTCGATGACCCACCATTCGGGCTCAAAGGGTGTCTGCATACCGCAAAGCTGCTTGAGAATGCCATAGACTATGGGCATCTCATAGCGAAGCATAAAGCCGATGCGTGTCTCGTCGAAGGGGAAACGCCTAAGCGTCCCCTTCGGTCTTCCTCTTCCTCGATCTGTTATCTTTACTCTCCTGGTGCGGCGTCTCTTCCGCTTCGTCTTTTTCTCTTCCATCGTGGGTACTCTTTACTGGTTCTACATGTTGTGGGATACGCCTTTCGGCAATACGCCTGCGACTCTCGATGTCGCCCATTACATTGATTCTCTTTTTCATTAGACAAAGTATGTGAAGTTTAACTGACAGTTTACATTGTAGAAGCCTCGCTCGTAGAGTTGCAGCTTACGCTGACCGCCATAGATGGTAAACGACGAACCTCGGTTGTACTTATGGTCATCGTTCCAGTTGGCTGCCGTGCAGCGTACACTGTACTTAGGAGGCTGAATTTTGTTAGGTATCATTGCGATGACACCTCCCCAGTTGCTACCATCACGCTTGGCTGTGTTAATCTCGCCCTGGATAGATACGATGCTGCCTATCTGACGGACAAAGAGGTTGCGGGTATCTGTTCCCTGGCCGCTGTTCTCCATCTGCATCCAGCCTGTATCGATGAGCAGCGGCTGATACTCCTCGGCAAAGGCCGCACCCAATGTGCGACATACCTGACGCTGTGCTTCTGGGCTACCCAACACAAGATCGGTGAGCTTGGCATCCTTACGCAGATAGTCCTTGACAATTTCATCTTTGGAGAGCAGATTCAGCTTCTCACGTAGGATAGCCTGTGCCTGAGCAGAACTCTTGCCTTGAGCCACCAAGTAGTTGATGTAGTCCTGGAAGAGATTTTCCATACGGGCAAAGCGACCGTCAGCGCCAGTGCGGGTATATAGCTCCAAGTTCTTGGCTATGGTTGCGAGCTCGGTTGAATTATAGCCATCAAGCAACCAGTTCGCCTTCTTCTTGAGCTCCTTGACTATGGCCGAGGTGAGGACATAGCCTTCAACTTGTGCGTGCGACTTGCCCTCGTGGTCCGTGTAGGCGAAGGCTCCGGTCTCGATATTATTCAGCTTATCACGCATCTCCGAGGTGAAGATGATACCCTGATATGCCGAGTCTGTACCGAGCTTGCCGGCCATCATATTGTCAATCTCCGTTGTCGAATATACTTCGAGGTTTCGGCGTGCCTTGCTCTTATCAGCAAGGTCGCTGAGGTTAGATGTTTTGGTGAGTTTCTGTTCACCAGTGCCACCTTTCTCGGCATCAAGCGTAGCACGCACAGCCGCCTGACGCTCTGCCTTGAGTGCTTGTGCCTGCTCCGGTGTAAGGTTATTGACCTCATCGGCTGTAAGGCGTACAAGTTCCTGCAAGCCCTCCGAGATCTGCAAGAATACCTCTTGGGATTCGGACTTTGAGTAGACATCGAGGGCAGTGCGGGCTGCTCCCTTATCCACGACATCACATAGGTTCTGGTCGGCAGAGAGTTTTGTCTTCAATGCTTCTGCTACAGCACCAGATGTTACATAGCCTGTACCGCCTTCGGTAATACCACCCGTAGAGATAGCATCGAGTTTTCGCTTGTATTCGGTAGTAAAGTCCTCAGTAGAGAGCTGCTTGCCATCCACCTTGTCTACTTTGCCATTCATACCACTTGTGTATGTAGTAACAGTAACATAGGTGTCAGCAACAGACTTGCCATTTACCTTGAGTGTGCCGATGATATCCACCGAGCCGAGAGGAGCAATAACAATATCGCCTAACGCATTGCGAACCACAAAGCGATAGCTATCTGTCGTATCAAAGCCCACAGCAGCAATGACTGCTCCCGTACTATCTTTCCACGAGAGTGTATTGAGTAGTTTGGTGTCATCCTTTGTGTAGGCGGTGTTGCAGAGGTCGATGCCTCGTCCTGCACTATTTACCGAGAAGAGTCCATTCACCTGTGCCGTAGCACTCTTGCCTACAACTTTGAATATTGGAGTCAGAGATAGTTTGCCATCGTAGACGGCAAAGTCTCGGAACTTCGTGCCGCCACCTTCTACTCCGTAGTAGTTGATGCGTATTGTTCCTTCGTCTGTAGCATCCTGTGTATTGTAGATATCACAGCCCTGAATATGGATTGCACCGATACGAGAGTTGTCGCTGAGCGATGTACCATACGAGATGCCATCACCCGTAACTCGTGCCAACTCCTTGCCTTGCTTCATAAAGGAGAAGGTGCCGTCTGTACGGATTACAATCTCATTAACCAAAAGACCATTCAGATATGCTCCGAGTGAGGCATTGCCATCGCTCTTGACGATACCCTTGAGCGAATAGCCATTCTCGCCACTTACAGAAACTGCCGTCTTTGAGTTTATCTCCTTGTTGGCTGTAAACATACCTGCCAGCACCAAATCCTTCTTGATGGTCTGACGCTGGAACGGAGTTTCGAGCAGTACAGCGTAACGCCCGAAGAACTTATCGATAAAGCGAGGGGCATAGTCGGCTCGTACCTCGATAGCCGCAGGAATCTTGCCAGTAACGGGATCTGCTGTAGTTGGCACTGTCTTACCCGCAGCACAGAGGTAGCAGGTGCGACCACGCTTATTGACCTCATTGGCATAGACAACCGACTCGTGGCGGTTGCTCTCGTAGATATAGTATGGAAAGACGGCATCTGTAACGCCTTCAAAGCGGCGCACCTTACCACCAAGCCACACATAACCTGGCGAGATGGTAGAGCCCTCGACCGTACAGCCTGAAATGATAAAATCAGAACAGCCGTCAAAGATGGTACTCATACTGAGGGCCAACTCTTGAAGGTTAAGTATATCATCCGAATAGGTGTATCGTCCACCCGTTTCTGCTACATATTCTTTCATTATTTCGTGTTCTTATTTGGTTCGTACTCCTCTTCATCAATCTTAATCAGGTAGGTCTTGCCTGCAATCTTATAGGTATTCACGACATAAGAGAGCATATAGACCATATCCTGTGGCGGAATCTTTATGGGTGGCACGCAGACCATAAAGCTGACCTTGTTTATGAGTTTCTCCTCGACATATCGGTAGAAGGGTCTGGGCTGCTCATCTTCGCTTGTGGCAGTGATGGACTCGCCATTGTACCACACCGTGCAGGGTCGCATATACTCGGCATTCTCGTGGTAGAGATCCACGCCGACACTCTCGCTCTCCTTGATGAAGATTCTATCTCGGCTATCCTTGAAATACTTAGAGAACTTGTAGTTCAGGAACCACTCAAAGTAGATAACCTGTGAGGTCATTCGTGCCTCGATATGCTTCTCACGGGCAAAGGAGCGGAACCACTCATTGATGCTTTGCAGGGGATAGAGAGCACTCTGCACAAAGAGTATAAACCGTCGGCCCGCAAGGTAGTGCGGAACGAGACGGTTCACTAACTTATCTATGGGCAGTTTATATCTACTCATGGTTCTCCACTTTAAGGATTATAGCCTCACGGAATGATGGTAGGTCTGCCTCCTCATCCTTTCCCGAAGACTCCTTCAAATAGCCAGATGCGGTGTAGGTCATGCGCTGCACACGCTGCATAGGCTGAATGTTGCCATCCGTATCGTGGCAGGCGATAAACACTCCCTGCTCCGGAGTAGCAGACTCATCGATGAAGACATCCGTAACATGCTCAGCCTTACGAATGGCATCAGTAAGGCGTGATACATAGACTGCCGCATCAAACTCTATGTTCATCACATACTCCTTGAGTTGAACTTCGATAGCATCGTACATCTCTGACTCGGGAATAGCACCATCGTAGAAAACCGTAAGGCGTGGAATAAGAACATCGCCCTTAGTGGAGATAACCTCAACACGGGTGCCTGCAAACTTCAACTTGCCTATGTAGGCATTGATAGGCACAAGTTCCTCGGCAGGGATAGCCTCAAGGTTGCCCTTTGTACCTGTCGCTACCTTCAAGATAAGTTTGCTGTCGATATTCTGGTCATCAGTGCTCTCAACATACGAAACCTGTGTGATGATTCTCTTTGTCTCATCCACTGCTGCATAACCAAAGGCAAGACCATCTTCTCTTACTATTAACTCATCGCCTTGCTGATATTGCAATAGAGCACTGGCGTAGTAGTTCGGAGTGCCGTTGATACGCCCATTGATTGCTTCGGTGATATCCACAGCGAAGACATCAAGAAGCGTCTCAAAACTGTAAATCACAGCTGCTACAACCCAGAGGATGCCGTTCATTACAGACATCTTTGAGTCACTCTTAAACTCCGAGAGTTCGAGACGCTTGTTACGCTCCGTAACGGCTGCGTTGTATATATCTTTTATCGTTCTACTCATACTGAATACTCCTTTTCGTTAATGATAAATTTCCACTTACCACCCTCATTCCAACTCTCCTCGTGAGTGATCACCCATATCGCCTCCATACCCGATGTGATGTTGTAGCGACCTGTATCCGCATTGCGTGCTGGCTCCTGATAGACTCCCGTAGGTACTGCTGTGAGGGTTACTTCGCAGTTCCTTCGATTGCCGTACCTCTCAACCATAGCGATAAGCCACTCATCCAGCACCGTAGGTTTTATGCGTGCATCGGTAAGATTTAGCTCCATCAACTCTCGGCACTCGACAAGAGGCTTTAAGTTGCCACAAGAAAGCCCCGAAAGGTTGAGCGAGTAGATACCCGTAACCATTTGCAGACTATCGAGCGTAATAGTTGCATCCTTAATGGTCAACTCCTCGATAGGCAGTGGTCTTAAGACAACTACCGATGTCGGTTGCAGTCCGCTCCAATCCACCTGCTTGAAATAGGCATCGGTAAACCAGCGTATGCGGCGACGCTTACGAACCTTATTATCGAAGATATGTTTCAGCAACTGTGGCTTATCCGTAAGAGTGATGACCTCCGTGTCGCTATTATCTCCCCAGTCAATTTCTAAAGTCCCGATACCTGATACGGAGCACTGCACACTCAGTATTTGAGTCGGGAGCGAGAAAGCCACAGCGAGAGGCTTCGTGAAGACCTTTGGATATACATGGTGCTCGCCATTGGAGGGAACAATGCCGTGCATCTCGTTGTAGGCAACAACATCAGCGTTGATAATAAAGTCATCCGAGTAGATAAGTTCATCACCAACCTTGAGCGTTGTATCCAACGAAAGGTCTGTATTGCACATCATCAAATCAACAATACCCTCGATGCTACCGTAGATATGTAGTGCAATGTCGTAAAGATTCTGACCCGCAATAACTCTATACTTACCCATTGTTATCCTCCTTCTCCACAGTTTCTAATAGCAGTTCTCCCGTTACGGAGTCCATATATGCATTCTTGATAATCATCTTATCGGATAAGAACTCGGCCTGTAACTTGGCTGCAAGACCGTTATTCTCCAAGCTGGAGTGCAGGAAGTCGATAAGACCCACACCCGTTGTTGGATGCTGGTAGTTGTTGCCTGCCGATGCCTTCAATAGGAAGGTTTCATTCTGTGCTTTGGCTACACCGATATCAAAATCAGTCTCCTCGCCCGAGAAGATAGCAAGATAACCATCTCGCAAGAGAAGGTTAAAGATGCCATCTTCATTGAGCGAATAGAGTTCGGCAAGGGTGACAGCGGAGTTCCCCGAAGTCGATTCCACCATGACCGGGAACCATATTGAACCAGATACGCTGTTACGTAGGAACTCCGTGCCGCCCGAACCTAAAGGCTTAATTATGACAATGGAAAGAAAGCGCCTATCTGGTGTGTAAGGCAAAACAATATGGATGCCCTTGCTGTCGCTGTAAGACTGCATAAAGCCTGCGGGTACGACAATCTCACAGTAGCGATAGTTATCGTTATCCGCACCCTCCACGCTGTCGAGCAAACGACACTCGTAGAATGTCTTACCGGCAATATTACCGGAAGTCTCCACCTCGCCATACTCGGCATCCATTGTTATATCTTGTCTTGCCATATTCTTGAATTAAAATGCCCCGACCGTAAGAGTACGACCGGGGCACCCTTTGCAAAAGAGTAGCTTAAAGATGTGCTTTTGGTTTACGAATTGACTGTTTCATCGTAAATTTTCTCAACTGTTGCCCACATATCGTCAGGTAACTCCTCGTCGGAGATCTTCTCGCACGCACGGCGGAGATATTCCATCTCGTCCTTCGAGAAATCTACAATCAGTGGTGTCTCCTTCTCGACATCCCACTCAAGGCGGTTGTCCTCCTGGTTCTCACGGAAGTTAATCTCTTTGCGCTCCTCTTCACTGATAGCGATCTTACGAAGAATCTCCTTTTTGAGGTTGAAATCTTTGAAATTGCCTTTCGCAGGCAAGAATGTTGGCAGGTAAAGTCTGTCTTTAATTGAAAGTTCCATATCGTTAATATTTAATGTGATTACTCAACTTCTGCTGCAATGGTTGCGACCTCAGAGAGGATATTCTCAATCTGTCCAACGGCATCGGCAACATATTTGGCAATATCCTTTCCGAATGGCATATTGATGGTTACGCTACCACGGTCGTAATAGATGCTACCTACTGCGATGCGGTGTTCATTTGTTGACGGCTTGAAAGCAGTTGTTTGGACACGCTCCAACACGCCATCTGTAATACTGTACTCCAAATTATAGGAGCCATTCTCTGTGGTAGCCTCTGCCACCTTTGTAATGATTGTACTTGTTACTTTCATATCTGCTATTTCTTAAAGTATAGAGAGGTTTTAATGTTTGGGGTTATGGGAGAGGAAAAATTATTTCCAATCTCCCGTAGAAACTACTAAAAAACTGAATGAGCCATCGTTTGTACTGTTATCATCGGCTGTGTACACATCGAAATAGTAACTATACAATGCCTTCAATGTCGCATAAATCGGAGTGTTATCAACAGCTGAGAAAATACCACTTAAGAATACTTGGAAGTAGCCTGACATATTCCAACTGCTTGACATATAGATACGATATTGACCTTTGCCCAATCGTGACACGGTTATCGTACTGCCATCAAATGTCTGGTATTTGACAGAATAACTGCTCGTAGATGACACTGTAACTGTTCCCTGTGCAAGGAACTTCATATTCTTACCATATTTCTTCGAGGTCATCAGGTCGAGGCGATTTACCACAATCCACCCAAAGAAGGTAGAATTATCGCCATAACCCAACAATTCAACCAACTCACGAGAGAAGGTGATAGTCGATTTAGAGATACCGTCCTCATAGAAGTATTTTCCACTGGGAGCGGTGATACTCATTGTACCCACGGTAGTATTTGAGCCCCATTTGTAGTTCACCAGACAAACTCTTCGGCCACTATGCTCCAATGTCCAAGGCAAAGGAATATCCTCATCCCACGAACCACGAATAGCTACCACATGGTCATACTTATTGAAGTTCATCTGCGGGTCTTCGTCACCGATGTAGATACTGCTGTCATTGAGAATAAATGGGTTCTTCACCGTTCCAATAACCTCAACATCTTTGAATGTTCCCTTCTGGGCTGTAATATTGCCATCCACATCCCAGGCAAAGTTCCCATTAGCGACAGAGCCTGATCCGTCTGCATTAAATTTTATCTTATTTGTTCCGAATGTTGCAGAGCCATCTGACTTCAATCCCCAGTAGTCTATGCCCGTGTTAGGATTATCGTGATAGATGTAACCCGTACTAGACATCATAATACGGTGTCCTGAACTTGGTGACGAGGCGGTAAGAGCACTTGTGCCAATGTTCCATCCGCCAATCTTTCCCGCTACAGCTGTGATGCCAGTACGGTCTAGCGTAACTTTGACATTGTTGCTTGCGTCTCGCACAGAAATACTGCCATTGTAAGTGCTCCCACCAACGACCAAAGCACTATCCACGATAACTTGATTAGCCTTGACAGTGCCCGTATATACACCGTTAGCATCTATGGTTGTGGTATACTTCTCGGCAGAGGTAAGGTCAAAGACCGTAGCGTAGGCTACCTGCCAAACCACGGGCGCATCGGATGTTCCTTGCGTACCATCGAGGTAGTAGTAGTGTGTAGTTGAGAAGTTTGATGTACCGCACACAACTTTGTAGATATATTCGCACCAATCTCCTGTACCTGCATTTGCTGTCAGCCAGCGGCTGCTACCACCCGTACCGATGCTATTAGAGCCAAACAGCAGATTATGTCCGACAGGTATTTTGGCAATGATACGGGCAATAAAGACCTTACGATTACTGCACATAGTACCAAAATAGAAACCTCCATTATTAGGAGTCGCCGCACCGGTGGTTTGTATTTGGATAACATAGCCACTATCATTGGGTGCGGTTGAGTCAGCTATTCGCGTATGAGTAACCATACCACTGCTGGAGTTATTATAGATACCCATAGAGTTGTTACCCTTTGTGAAAGTCGGATCACGATAGAGCATCTTTCCAAATGCCATTGCCGAGGCGAGTTCTTTGGCGGTAGATATACCCGTAGTCCATTGAGCGGTTACAGAGGCTCCAAATGTTACCGTACCGGCAGCATTCCACGAGATATTACCTGATGCAATTTGACCCGAACCATCATTATTGAGTTTCCATTTTGCTCCGTTAGCGATAGAACCATCACTACCAAGAGAAACATTTCCCTTGCTGATAGTTGTAGCTGTAATTGCCCATCCGGCAACCTTATTAGATGAGCCAAACGATGCAATTGTAGAGCCTGAACTATTGACAGCAAGAAATCCGAAATCGCTATTACTATTGTAGTACAACTGTACTCGCTGACCACTAGTAGCTGATCCTGTGGTGCTGAATACAGCAATACGCTTGTTTGTAGCATCGAGCGCAATCTGAGAGTGGCTGATTTTATTTGAAGCGATAGTCCAACCGCCAATAGTTCCCTTCGTAAAAGTACACTCCAAGCCATTAATGTAGTTTGTATTGATAATGTCACTCTTGATACTTGCCGCATCGAGTTTTGCAGCAGTGATACTACCCGCAGCAATGCGGTCTACCGATAGTGTTCCCGTCTTGATACTTGAAGCGTTAATACTAACAGCATTTACCTGCGTTGCTGTTAGCGTACCAGTATATACGCCCGTGGCAGACAGCTTTGTCAGTTTGGGATACTCATCTCCGCCAAGGGCAGTGGTTATAGCATCAATATCCTCGGTCCAAGCAACGGAAACTGCATTGGCAAAAGTTACATTGCCACTCGCATCCCACGATATATTGCCCGAAGCTATTTGCCCTGAGCCATCATTATTGAGTTTCCACTTTGTCCCATTTGTGATAGAGCCATCACTGCCGAGCGACACATTACCTTTGCTGATAGAGGTGGATGTGATAGCCCAGCCCGCAATCTTGTTTGATGAGCCAAGCGATACGATGCAAGTTCCTGCAGAGTCTGTTGCCCAGAAGCCAAAGTCAGAGTTGCTATTGTAGTATAGTTGTACTCGATGACCACTTGTTGCAGTAGCCGTTGATGCATAGACTACAATACGCTTATTTCCCGCATCAAGTGAGATCTGGGAGTTGTAGATTTTATTCGAGGTGATTGTCCAGTTGCCAATCTTACCCTTTGTGAAGGTACACTCCAAACCATTGATGTAGGTCGTATTGATGATATCACTCTTAATACTTGCAGCATCAAGCTTGGCCGCAGTGATACTTCCTACGGCAATACGGTCTGCAGAGATAGTACCTGCGGTAATCTGTGAAGCGGTAATACTGCCTGTGTAGACACCTTCGGCTGTAATCTTTGTCAGTTTCGGGAACTCATCGCCACCCAATGCCTCGGTAATGCCATCAATAGGCTCGGTCCAGTTGAGTGACACGGAGTTTGCAAAGGTTACATTACCACTTGCATCCCACGAGATGTTACCACCTGCCACAGCACCTGCACCTGTTGATTCCAAACGCCACTTGTAGCCACGAATACCCGTTGAGCCAATGGTCATTGAGCCGGATGCAGCAGTGTAGGTAGTTGCCGTATTCTTCTTTGTACCACGATAGATGCTATCGCTGTCAATCTTCCAACCGCCAATCGTTCCTTTTGTAGTTGTGAGCGTCAGAGCATTGATATTCGATGCTGTGATAAGTGTTGATTTGAGCTCATCGGTATTGATATAAGTTGCCGAAATCTTACCCGAAGTAATCTGAGATGCAGCAATATCGATAGCACTGACAGTATCGGCAGAGAGCGTACCCGTGAAGATACCATCTTTGTCGATATAGGTTGCACCTACCCATTGCATACTCACTGCCGAGCCGAACTCAATCTTACCCGTAGATGCATTATACTTGATGTACTCATTGCCGTAACCCAACTGAGCATTGCCACTATTGTCAACATAGAAGGTCTTGTAGCCATCCTTGAAGCCATAGATACCATTTACCGTCTCGGTGGTAATAGTTCCCGAAGAGGTCTTGGTGCTAAGTGCAAACGAGCCGATGGCGATGCCCGAAATAGTGCCATCGCTGTTCTTTGTTCCCGCAAAGAGTTTGGGAGTAATGACAGTATTGCTATTGATAAGCGTCTTGCCAGTATTCCACTCCTTAACCCAATCGAGAAGATTGGCATCTACACCCGCCGCACCAGTATCTCCCTTCTTGGCTTTCGACCATACGAAAGTGAGTTTGTAGGTAGTGCCAGATATAACAATAGGAATCTCTACCTTGCCGTGGTCAGCAAGCGTGGTAGTATTAGCCGCAACAGCAAATGTTACGGTCTTGTTGGTGTTATTGACTGTAATGGATGAGAATCCCGTCGGCTTGGAGATTGTGCCTATGGTAAAGTTGGTGAAGGCACTATCGCCGAGGGTTACTGATATTGTAGATGTAACGGATACTGCAGAGAGAATCTTTCCGCTCTGATCTGCGGGGAAAATATACTCTCCGAGAGACTGGGTTATCGTGTAACCATCCTTCTGTATTGTGATTGTTGCCTGACCTCGGGCAATAAGCGTTTGTGCCATACTTCCACTTTATGAAAGTATAGGGCAAAATGGGCTGTAATGGTTGCTGGCTAAAGAATTTTTACATTACCATTGCTGTATCTATTGAAGTGGTAATGCATTGGCGAAAGCTTGCTCGTCTCATCAAATGGTGCGAAATATATCTCATCAGCGATACCTGCAACATACCAATTTCTTGTTTGAGCAGAGTTCCAACTGTGGCGTTCAAAATCACGAACGGTATCAATAAGCATACGACCCTCATCGATAGCCTCCTGATATTCGGCAGGGATGCGCTTATACATCGAACGACCAAGGAAGAGTACTACTGGATGCTTATGTTCGAGGAGAACATTGAGAATCTTCTTTTCGAGTGGAGAGTGAAAACCGCTGATGACAACTGAGTCGGTATTGCAAATAGATTCTGCCCAGGCAATACATCTGCTTTCGGCCTCTGGTGTGACCGAACGAGAAGCGAAGAAGGCTACAAGATGTCGCTCCAACAAATCAGTATTTCCGAGCGAACTCATAAAAATCTGTTATATAAGACTTGCATCACTTGCAAATCTCTCACAAATATATTTATTTATGAACGAATTATAGCATATCCGTCAATAAATCTTTACATTAACAAAAATCAGCGGCAGGCAAAATGCCCACCGCCGACGCAAGAAAGATGTGTGTATGTTGTGTTATTTTGAGACTTCGCACATTAATACGCCCTTACCCGTAACATCGGTCTTGGCGACTGTGATGCTCTTGCCAGTGTAGGTCTTGACAACGGTTGTACCTGCCGAGTTCCAGAGCTTCCAGGTGTAAGTGTATGCCGTGCCATCGGCATCCAACTCCTCGCCATTACGGTAGAGAACAGCCTTTGCATCAACATCGTTACCGTTGTTCTTGATGGTGAAACCCTTCTGGCTTACCAAATCCACGGTGATAGGATCCGACATATCGGTAAATGAGATAATGTCGCATACAACCTTGTTGGCCGAGGCATTACCCGCCGAGGTATCGGTATCCTTGATGGCACACTTGAAGGTCTCGAAGTTGAGCACCGCATCGTTAGTGATGGTGATCTCGTTGGTTGTCCATCCTGCTGTTACACCACGCTGATTAGTTGTTGTAAGGCACGCCCAACCTGCACCGAGCATGGCATTGTAATATGGGCACGTTACCGTTGCGCCTGAAGATGCAGCAGCACTCAATCCAGAGGTCAATGTAACGACCTTTGTCGAGGTGTTGACAGAGGAGATAGTGTATTGAGCAGATCCGATAGTAATCTTACCGCCAGCCTCCATATTGGCAATAGATGCGACAGTGATTGTTGTTGCGCCAGAGTTTGCAGCTGCACTCAATGTCGTATTTGCAAATACAGCCGAGTCTTTGATTCCCCAAGCATAGGTAACATTGTCGGTATCGATAGTTGCACCACGCCAGAGGTCGCAGTGTGCTTTGAGCGTTGCCACCTCGTCATTCTTGAATACGATACCATCGGGAGCGTATGCTACGGCAGCAATCATAGCACCGGCGTTCAGGTGCTGGGTGAACTGAATCTCGGCACGGAAAGGAATCTCCAAGCCGTTTGCATCGATGTAAGTTGCCTCAAAAGTATAGCGTACCTGCGGTGCCGATACGGTCATATGGTTTGCCTTGATGGTAAGGGCATACTTTGCCGATGCTGCACCAATCGTACAACTATCCTGACCCGAGGTGATAGCCGTACCGTTCTTATACCACTTTGCCGAGCCACTCTTTACACCTGCTGTGAGCGATGCAGCGTTGCCCACCGATGTAATCTGGTCGGTAGAGCCCTTGCCACTCACAAAGAGCGAAGGCGTAAGAATCAGATACGGCGATGCTGCCCACGAGGGAGCATAGGCGTTTGTATCTTTGTTATATACCTGTGTTAAGGGCTGCGATGAGCCGATGAATGCTTGCAGGGTTACTGCATCGTTCTGGTCAATGATGGTAACCTGTCCTCTTGCTACTTTGACTGCCATAGTTCGTTATTCTAATGTTGTTGATATCTCTACTTCACAATCGAAGACGGCTTTATACCACACATCCTCTTCGGTAATCTCCAATTCCTTGCCGTAGTGGTTTGCCGAGTTCCAAATCTCATCCGAGGCGGTATCCTTGCTTGTTCTTCGCCATAGGAAGTTACCTTCTGGAATAAGAGCGGTAATCTCTTCGCCACCTCGGTAAACTCTCGCTACGAGTGTTGTTGAGACTATGCCGTTACGGAATGTTGTGCCATTCTTCGATTCTACATATACAGTATAGGATGGTTCGCCATCATAAAGTTTGAAGATGGTGTGAGTTGCTGAAAATTCTTCGCCATTTAGCGTTGCCGTGTATCGTAAAGTAAGCACATCACGCCCCTCCCAACCGTGATAATTGGCGGGCAACTCGAAAAGCGAGGAGTTATTATTTGTATCTCTCCAAGCACCATCTGCCGCAAGGTATTCCCAACGGCGTGATTCGGGCTCGAAGTTATATTCTGTGGCAATGATAGAGATGCTTTGTGGCTCACACTCTCCCGTGAGAGCATTGGCATAATGAAATGTCGTTCCACCCGTAAGCGATACTGAGCGAGGTTTTAGTTGTTCCTGCGCCTCCTCATCGAGGTCCTCCCAACGAATAGTTACATCTCGCAGTTCAATAGTATCTTTCGACCACTTGAACCGCCCCGAGGCAAAGTGGCCCGTGCCATCTTGATTGATAACAAAAGAGCCATCACGAGAAGATATAGAACCATCATCATTAAACCTGAGCAGAGGATTTTGCATTGTGCCTCCCACGCCACCTCGGTTAAACCAAGCACCATACTCCTCCGTATAGTTGAGTGTACCATCTGTTGCCTGATAAGGTGTCGGCTGCTTGCCTGCCTCCAACTGTGGAGCGGTAACGATAAGTGACACTTCTGACGATATACCAAGGCTCATATTAGGTGAATCGGATTGGCGTACCGGGAATGATACCTTATGTCGCAGCCATCGCTCCGCCTGGTCTATTAGAATATCTCCAATCAGGTGTTCATCTTGATAGAAGCGTACAGTGCCAACCTCCTCGGCATAAATCCAAACAGAGAAGCAGTAGTAATTACCGATACGCTCTTTTCTCCAATCTGCGCTCTGGGCGTGGATGTAACTATCAGCTGTTAGGCGTACACACTTGCCAATACCAACAGGTGAAGATGCTGTAACCTCATTAGCCCCTGCAAAGCCACAAGAGAGGCTGTCAAGAAGTACATTCTTATGAATCTTACCCACATAGAATGTTGCTCCAAAGCCGTTCTCATCACCTGCGGTAAGTGTTCCTGCGATATTGACATTGCGTGTGGCGTAGAGATTTTGGAAGTATGCTCCATAGCCCTCCAACACTCCAAACACAGGATCAATAACGCCCGACACCTTACCTACACGAGCCTTTGTTGCATCGGTAAAGACTGCAACAGATGAGAGCCTGATAACATTGAGGTCAGCGATCTCGCACCATTCCCCGGCATTGGTAAGGTCGAGCGTAAGGCTGCGACTATATTGCTTGGGGTACTCAACCGTGAGCACCCATAGTTTGTACTCCCACTCGGTAGATAGTGAGATGATATCCTCGGCATCAATCTTTTCTCCATTGGTATAACCAAAGGATATTGCTGCCTCTGCATTTTGTAAGGCGCGAGCCTTGAACGACACCAACAACCTCTCAGGATGAGCAACAGACTCCTCCAATGTCTGCTTTATACCGTAGGAGCCATTGCCCGTAATTCGGACAATACGGTTTGCCTCGTTGTTCTCACTGCGGTACTCTGTGGCGGCGTCTCCATAGACAGCATACTTCGCCTTATCGGGAATATCGATAGTGCCTCCCGCCATTGTAGGATAGCATAGCGAGCGTTCTGTGGCCATACCGTCAATGATATCCATATAGGGAGCATCACTATCCGAGGCAGTGAGGTACATCGCTCCGCTACGGTCATTGTTCGTAAGGCTGGTGATGCGTACAAAGTCGAGCAGCTCTCCACTCTTAGGCTCATCGCCATCAAGCAGAGCACCGATAAAGTATGGCGACTCCTTACCATCAATGGCATCGATACCCGTCTCTACAACAACCATCAGCGAGTAGATGCTTTGGTTTCGCTCGGCATACTGACGGCGCACAACATCTCCGACCTGCAGACCTTGCATCTTCTGCGAGTCGGAGTCTATGCGAATCTTATATTTCGAGTAGTGATATACTGCCATTGTTATGCTATTTTCTCCACACTGTCGCCCGAACAACTGTCGCTAATCCAGAGTGAGCCATTTGTCGCAGAGAGTTTCTTTACCTCAAACTCGTAGGCTCTAAACTTCTTGCGGGCCACAACCTCATCAAAGGTGGCTGTTACATTGCCTGTGGTACGGTTTGCCTGTATCGCCCAGCCACTGCCGGCAAAGCCTGCCGAGAAGAACTCCGAGGAGAGTGTCCCGCCAATGTAGCTGTTGCCATAGTGTTTGATGCCGTCGCTCACAGCCTGCAAGCGAAGAGTCTCTGTTAAGTATAGGACTCCATCGGTCAAACGGGTGTAAGAACCATCAATTCCGATATGCCCAACGGCTTCAATAGGAACATTTGCCACCACAAAGTCGGCATCGGTGCTGACAAAGAATGTTTCGCTGTATCTGTTCTGCGGGGCATACTTGCTGGTAGAAGCACAATGACTAAATGATGTCTTGTGAGGAACAATAGTCTGCACGCCATCTTTTTCGTAGACAACATCAGAAGATAGTGAGATATGCTCCTTATCACCTTTGATGAGTATGCCATCAGCAGAACCAAAGCGTAGGTTTTTATGGATGATAATTCCCTCATCATTGCTATCTATACGATATGACGAAAGAAGGTCAGCTCCGTAGTTATGTCTTACGGTGAGTGAACCGGGAAAGCAAGCCTTGCCGTATGGCGAGAGCATCAGACATTCGCCATCGATATCCGAGATGCCAGAGAATAGACGAATCTTGGGAGTATCATCGCTACCCAAGAGCAAATCCCCGCCGATACTGCCTAAACGGATACTCTCACCCTCACGAGTAAATACAGATTTGCCCGCTATGCGAATACCGAAACCATCAAGGAACGAGAGGTAGCCACTAAGAGCCACATCTTCTCCCGAAAACGATAGTAGCGTATTGCCCTTATCACCCAACTGAACGCCATACTTCGCAGACAATGCACCATTGAGAGAGGTCGTTCCGTGAACGGTTAGGTCTTTTTGGACTATGCCGTTTTGCATTGTCCAATCAACACTCGAAAGGTTGGCATTGCCCTTATGATAGACATCTTTGCCGCCCACCTGCAGCGATGTTGGCGAAATGAAGATTCCGCTCTCCTTATCTCCAATGGCCCATTCACCTATGGAGTGAACCGAGCCACTGAGGAAGTCGATGTTCGATGCATCTATCGTTGCGGTAGCCTTGTAAGGGTCATATCGCAGAACATTCCTACCTCCAAGATAGAGAGTGTCACCTCCGAGTTTGAGGTTGCCTGTAATCTTTATACCGTACTCGATAGCCGAGACAACACCATCAGCATCGGTAATATCTTCCGAGTAGGTTTCAAGGATTCGGGTATTAGCGACACCCGCCTCAAAACCATAGTTGGCACGGAAGATACCGGTCATATCTCCGCCCGTCTTTTTGATGTAGTCTATAAGCAGACCACCGCCGGACTCACCACCTTCGCCCGTGACAGCACCGGAAATGGCAGAGGCAAATCCGTAGGCGGTGTTTTTGAGTCGTACACTCGTCTCATCGCCCTCTTCAACGCCATAGGGATGCTCGGCATCCTTCTTCTGCTGGGCATTGAAGAAGTTGTGGTACAACTGCGAGTAGATCGAGTAACAGAGACTCGACCTATCAAGCTGCTCTATATCTGGGTGTAGTTGTACGCTCATTACTTTGTGTAGCTGGTTTTAGAGAGAAATTTCTGAATCTTCGATGAGAGTGAGATGAAGTTCGGGAAGTTCACAGGTGTCATCGTACCCATCAGAGTGGGTGTCATAATCTTGCTGCACTCGGTCATAAAGTCGAGCATCAACTGCGCTAACTCATTACCCAAAACAAGAGGCTCTGTGGCGTTCTCATCACCTAATGTTACCTTATTATCCGCCAATGCAATGGTGGTCGAATTGACCTTCTGAACAACTTTATCTGCCGTCTGCTTAATCTCTGATTTATCGACGGTTTGAGTAATCGTCTCCGCATCCATCACAACTGTAGCCTCCTTATCCTTGTCATTCTTGACAGAGGTGGTTACAGTGGTTGCAGTGTACTTGGTCGATGTCTCATTTCCTGTCGGCTCCAACTCATCATAATCTGGCGAAGAGTCGCTATCTGGGTCCAACTCCTCGGTTTCGGTAACACCAATAGTTGTCTCTGTATGAGCTGTGAGGTTGATGATGTTGACGTGCGAGAAGTTTACGATGTAGGCATACTTCGTTGCCGCATCCATAAAGATGGTCACATCGGAAAAGAGTGTCGGCACAATCAGAAAACCACCCTCATTATTCGTGGCAGCAGATAGCAAAACTCCCTTATGGATTATTGGCTCTGTGGAGGCTGTCTCATCGGGATATTCGCCCACATCGACAGTACCGCCATACTCCTTAAACTCCGAGTCCGCAGGGTCATCGTGTACCTTTGCCACATAGCCGTGAATCATACGGGCAGTACCCACGCCCGACATACCGCCCGGCGCCATATTGACACGCTCCATACTGCGACCCAATGCAATCTTGCGAATCGCCTCACGAATGACTATCTGATGTGACTTATCTGCAGACATAGTTTTATTAAAGAATAGGTTCTTTTTCTACTTCTTGATTTTATACGGTATCGAAAGTTGCTGGCGATACCCACCAACCCCAAAGTTTGTTGTTACCTCTTCGACAAGGTAGACTCCGTTCTTTGAGGGGTTACGGTGGTCAATTAGCTCAACTTGTACCGCAGGTGGAAGCCCGAAATCACCGAAGATTGTGAGACTTCCGGTAATGCCGTTAAGGTTGTAGTTGCGGAAGTATTCCGTTGTCTCCTCGACAAGTTCATCCGAGGAGATGCCGATATGTGGTGACATATACGGAACAACGGTATATGTCGAGAGATCTACCTTATTTTTGGTCTCAGCTCCTGATGCCGTTGTATTGCCCGTAACCTTATGCGACTTCTTCGATATCTGGGTAGCATTTACCGTCTGATACTGCTTGCTGCCCGGTGTTGCAGGGTCGTATTCAGGATTCAGGCGGATTGTTACCTCAAAGAACTTCTCATCTGTGCCCATAGCCTTGCCTGTAACGGCCAAGAACTTCGGGTCGGTCTTTACGACTTTGAGTGATGACTGCGCCACATGTTCGTTGAAGTATATCTTGAATGGCCCTGTCGATTCATCCTCAGGGAACACGGGCTGCGCCTTGCTCGATGAGTATGGTCTGCCGACTGCAATCGAGGGCATAGCACTTTCGTTGTTGGCATCATATTTCAGGAAGCAATAGACCTTATACTTCGACCACTCGGAGAGTATATCAGCCACGGTGAAGTTATCTGTAACCTTGATTTTACCGATGTGTATATCAAACTTCTTGGTATCTGAGTGAATCTTAAAACCCGTATCTTTGAGGATATTGTATTCACCCTCCAAGACATCGTTTACGGTTGTTCCGCTGGCAGGAGTCTCAAAGTGCGGAGCCTTCTTGAGTTTGAGCTTGTATGCCATATTCTCGCACTCTATTTCGAGATTACTCTCGGAGTTGTAGCCCGTGATATAGCCGTCAAACATATTCTTCAAGACACCGTTGTAGCCCAGCTTTATATTCACACGCTGACCGACCTTGAAGGTAGTGGTATCGACAAGTCGCTGCGTTGTCTGCTTCTCGATGATAACACCATCCTCCATAATCTCAGTGGTAAATATCGAGGCATCCTTACCTTCAACGGTTACCGTACCGATGATTGTTGAGCGACATACAGAGCCTTTCGGAAGGGTTATCTTCGCCGTCCCGATAAGCTTCTTGTATGTCTCGGTAATCTCGATACTCTGCACCTCGGTAATCTCTATGGCATCCTTAATCTCCATAGGATTTGAGGGATTGGCATCGCCAATGGTAATCTTGCAACAAAGTACATCCATCATAACCACGCAAATTTTATCAGTGATGTAGGGTCAATAACTTCTGCGCCGAACTTCACCCACTTAATCCATTTGTTCGTATGTTTGATAGCCTCATCAACCTTTTCGGCCTCTGCAATCTTGAGTTCTACAGCCTCCGAAGGCTCTACCGCTACGCAGTTTAGCGTATAGGGCTGTACATTTCTGCAATCTGTATGTGGAAATGAATAACCCTGAATAATCAGGCGTGAGATGTTAAACTGACGCAACACGGTATTATCGCAGTCGATGACACCTTTGTACTGCACCAACTTAATAAACTTGGATATCTCAGCCTCAGGATATACATCGGGGTACTTTGAGGTAATCTTACCGTTGATAGTAATCTCCATATCGCCTCCTGAGATAAACTCCTTGCGAGTGTAGTCACGACCGTGCACCTGTGTAAGCAGGATGTTGTTCTTGCTCGACACACTTACATGAGGGCCAAGATCCACAAAGGTTACAATGCCATACTTGGTGTTAGGCTCAACCTTGCACTCCTTGTTATCGTAGTACTTTCCCTCCTTGGATATGGAGAGTTCGAGGTAGTCCTGCACCGTTCTGCCGACAATAGTATCTGTGTAGTTCTTCTTATGGGCTACCGCCTGCTGCTCACTGATTAGTTTGTAATATTGTCCCGTCTTGTTGGCGAGACTCGACTGCGACTGCGTTTCGAGGTACTTGTCTCTGACACGCTGCTCCCAGTATTGCAGGTAACGAGGATATGAACGCAACAGTCCATATGCCGTCTGTGATACAATCTGTATGGCGGCACGCTTCAGTAGGTCGTGGTGTTTGGAAAAGTAATGTACCTGACCTTCCGAGAGCTCCGCCAGTCCCATACCGATAGCCTGGCGGGTGGCATTACTGATATATCCCATCCAGTTACCACCGCCAAGAATACCTCCACTGAGAAGTGTTGATGCTGCTATTTGTAGTAGTCGTGCCATACTGTTTATGCATTCCACGAGGCATCAAAGTCGTGAACCACATCTATGAGTGCCTGCGCTAATTGTTGTTTTAAGTTTTGTACCTCCTCGGTCTGTCCCTCCTTGCTCTTCATAAGGTCAATGGTAGAGACGCTGAGAAGGCTCTCAATATTTACTATCACCTGTTTTGGTGCAGCAGAGGATAGCCTGCCTGTTCCTGAGTAGTTGCCACCGGCACCTCCATCATCTGGGCCCTCATCGTATAGATGTTGGTTGGTAATAGGATTGCTGTCAAATGGTCGAATATCATTCGACTCAGGCTCGTTGCTGTACATATCCGGAGTGAAGCCTGCTACTCGCAAGATATTCTCTGCGGCCTCTGCCGAACCACCGAAGGTCTGCCGAAGTGCAGCGAAGAACTTTACAAGAGAGGTGTGAGCCAACTTGCGATTGGCAAGATTCTCGACACGCTCCTCGTCCGTAGCATTCTTACCCAATACCTTCTGCACCCAACGACCATTCTCATCCATTGAGAAGCCCCAGGCGGCGAGTTGGTCGAAGTCGTAACCACCGCTACGCATCAACTCTTGTGCTTTGGCGGCACTCGAGATAGCATTACGGTAAGTTGTAGCTGCTCGTACAATCTCAGGAACAGTATTCTGATTCATATACAGAGCATAGTCGTAGGTCTGTGCTGCTACCGCCTCATTTTTCTCGCCTATATTAGGAATATATACAGCCTTGCCATTGACCATACTGAATAGTGAACGGTCAAGGTCTGCATCCGAATAGCCGAATCGTTGCTGTATGGTGCGGATAAAGGCATCCATCTCCAATACTGTTCCCAACTGACCGAACTCGGCGTAAGCTGCATCAATTTTCGCCTGGCTATCTCGTTTTGCAAGTGTAACAAGAGCATTACGGATATCATCCTGACGAGCATCATCAGTTGAGTAAGCGGGGCTCGTATAAAAACCCGTTCTTGCAGCCTTAGACATTGCTGCACCCTCAGCCAATGTTGCAGTCCACCAATTGCCAGTGAATGCACCTATCTTCTGTCCCGAAGCCTCCTCTATAGACTTACCGGATACAACCTCTTCAACGGCTCGCTTGGTCTTGATAGCCATATTGTAGGTCTCGCTAAGCGAAGAGTGGAGAGCCTCGATAGATGGGTAACGGTACTTCTTGTTAGCCTCTATCTCCTCCAAGACAGCATCCTTTGCCTCCTTAACCTTCCAAGTCTTATAGGCAAGCCATCCCATAGCGCCGACTACGGCAGCAATACCCGCCGTGGCGGCTACTGCTCCTGTACCAATAGCACTAAGCGATGCTGCAGCACCAGTAATACCATTACCCGTGGCAACCTGAGTAGCAAAGAGCGATTGCAGCGCACTCTTTGTTCCCCAAACGCCACCGCCTGCCATCAGTGCCTTGGTCATAGCACCACGACCCACAACGCCAGCCGCCTGCATCTGGGTTACGATGGCTCGCTTCTGCGTGAAGGATAGTTTTCCACCTCGGCCAAGACCGAGAATGCCTGTGATAGCATCTGCTCCCGCCATCGCTGCCGACTGCTTGCCAATAAAGCCGAGTGCAACACCGACATTTGTCAGAGCACCCGCAACCTTAAAGAGTTTCGTTGCAACAAAACCAGTAAAGACAAGTGGTTCTATCCAATGGAAGTTACGGGCAACCCACGCGCCGATATTGCCGATAACGGTCATAATATCCAGCAGAGCATTACCAATCGAGATTAGTCCTTTGGTAAATTCAGGCGACTTGAACTTATCGAGGAATGAGCGGAGCACTTGTCGAATAGTTGGCTCCAGCACCTCATACGCCTGCATAAAACTCTCGGTAAGTTGTGATGTCACCTGTGCCCAGAGTCCTTTGGTCGTGTTCTGCTTGACAAGGGCCAACTCTGCCGAGATACCCTGTGAGCCTCGGTTATGGGCGGTAAGGTTACGCAACTGGTCGTAGTTATTCACGAGCATCATTGCCGCATTACCACCAATCTTACCGAAGATAGCCTGCATATCGGCCATTGACGCTCCCTTCTTATTCAGATCCTCGAAGATGTCAGCCAACGGTCGTAGCTTCTCAACCATCACACCCTCGATATTACGCATCTCGGTAAACTTCACGCCCAAGCGGTCAAGCACTCTCTGCGACTCCTTTGTAGGCTTGGCAAAGCGTGTGGCCATAGCACGGAGCGAGGTACCGGCAAGCGTTCCTTTTAGACCCATGTTACCGAGCAAACCAATGGCTGCGGTACTCTCCGTGAAGTCCACGCCTGCAGTACGCAAGTAACCGGCTGCCATCTTGTATGACTCGGCAACCTCTACGATATTGACATTCGAGCGAGAGATTGTTGAGGCGATAATATCCGCCACGCTATCCATACTATTGTTGTTGATATCGTAGCCCGCCATAATGTTGGTGGCAAGGTCGGCGATATAGCTGACATCGTTGTCGCCAATAAGGGCGAGGTTGGTAATAGGTCGTATAGACTTATTGATAGTATCGATATTCATACCCGCCATAGAGAGGTACTTTACAGCACCTGCAATCTCCACAGCGGTAAACTTCGTATCGATACCAATCTTTCGCACATGGCGAGCCATATTATCAAAGCGAGTCTCGAAGGTACTCAAGTCAGTGTCCGCCACACGCAGGATAGAATGTGCAGACTGCATAATGTTCGAGTACTCGATAGCCTTTGTTAGCTCATTACGCACCAGGCTGTAGCCCATATAGGCGTTAATCATCGATGCGAACGGAAGGTTACGCAACGAAGGTGCCTGGGAGTATTGGATACGGTTGATCGCGGCACGACGCTTACTGCGGTAGAGTGTGCCTGCAGCGGTATTTTGTCGCTGCATAGCACGCACCGACTGCATTGCATTTCGCTGCTGTTGCTGGCGTGCAGCCTTATCGGCTCTACGGCGTTCTTGTTCTGCTTGTCTGCGCTGACGCTCGGCCTCACGCTGTGCTCGGCGGCGTTCCTGCTCACGAGCTCGTGCCTCTGCCTGACGCTGTCTTTGTGCCGCTGTACTCTCTGCTACCTGTGCCTTACGGCGTTGCTCTGCATTGAACTTCTCATCGTCGTGAGCCATACGCTGGCGATGCAACTGCTGAGAGGTGTAGAGCCTCTGCATAAGTCTCTGCTGCTCCTTCTCGGGCATAGCAAAGGCTGTCGGAGCATAAGGCACAGGAGCCTGCATACCTGGAGAGTACGCAAATGGCATCACGGCAGAAGCACCAGATGCCGCTGCACCTGACACACCTGCGGGTAGTCCGCCAGAGATATTCAGCGTGATAGTCGAAGAGCTCTTTATTCGATTAAGAATTGAGAGTATGCTACGCAATCTCTGTTCAGCGACATCGGTCTTAATGGTCAACTCTCGGCCACGCTCCATATGAGAGAGTGCAGAGTTGATCTTGCCCATAGCCTTGGTGATACGCTTCTGGGCATCTGCCATCGTCGTTACTGACGAGGATGCATTACGCTCAATCTCCGCCTTGCGAGCCTCGGCAGCCTTCTTCTCATAGAGGCTCTTGGCATTTGCCTTGATTCTCTTGGTGTCGAGTGCCGGTGCTGCGATGGTGAGGTTTATACCTTTGGCAAGAGTAGAAATCTCGGTGAGCAGTGTCTTGACGCGCTCCAACTTCGCCTCGCTGTTCTTTGTGTCGATGGTAAGGCGGTAATCAAAACTACGCTTCTTGCCATTCTTGGTGCGGAACACACGGTCAATCTCATCCATCATATGCTTGATGTTGGTAACCGCAGGGGTCAGTGATGCCTTTGCCTGCACAAGTTTGCCGACGGCCTCACCGAAGGCCATCACCTGCTTGGTACCTTGCGAGGCATCGACATTGATGGAGTAATTGACTTGATAATTCTGTTCCTGTGCCATCCGAGACGGGTTTTATCTTATTATAAGAGTAGTGGTTTTTAGGTGTGAGAGATTAAAAATAACCGCCGTAAGTCTTACGGCTTACAGCGGTTTGTCAGGGAGTCTTTTCGGGTAGTGAGACCGGTATCGGCATACGACTGATGAGCATCTGCTCGTGGAGCCACAGAGCATCCTCGGAGAGCATAGCAAAATCCTCATCGGAGATGGTTTCGAGACTTACTCCGGGGAAGTAGTGGCGCACATATATCACTCTCTGGCGAATGCGCTGCTCATCGGTAATACGCCACCGGTCTATAAGTTTACCAGCGTACTCTGACGAGTAGTGATAAGCTCCGAGAGCTGACCCATAAGACCGAAGAGGAACATCGAGTCATTATCCACGAGTTCACGGTCACCATCGATGAAGCAATCCTTGGCAAGCGTGCGCATTGCCATAACCTCATCCTTCTTCGAGGCAGCCATAAACTTCGAGAACTGCGGGAAGGTAGGCTCCGACATATAGGCCACATAGACCTCCTTCTCGTCACCAGCCTCGCCAAAGACCACCATAGGGTAAATCTTGCGCAGTTTCTTCTCCTCCTTAATCTTCTGAGCCTTCTCCTTAATCTCAGACTCCTGTTTCAATGTGAGCATTTTCTCTTCCATAAAGAAATCGTATTATGTGAATTATACCATGTAAGTTGTATCCACTTAAAGTGTAGGGAGAGAATGTTAGAAAGGTTTGAGAGAAGGATGATTATTTTGTGTTTTTACAATTTATAGCGTTTTGATATTCTAAATGTTCCGTGTTATGGCGTTTGAAAGTTGGTTTTTTGTCTGATTTATGGCGTTTGAAATCGTAAAATTTCCTGTAATATGGCGTTTGAATAGAAATTTTCACTATATTTGCATTATCAAAAACTGTATGATTATGGTAGATAAAAGAGTAATAGAACAGGTTTTAGTTGAGCAATACGAAGAGTTAGTCGCATTGCAGGAAGTTGACTTATGTGCCCGCAAAGAGGAAGATGAGGTTAACTTAGATAGCCATCTCGCACAAGTTATCATAGGAGTCCGAAGAAGTGGCAAATCCACCTTATGTTATAATGCTCTCAAAGCAAAGGATGTGAAATTTGCCTATGCAAACTTCGATGATGAGCGTTTCAAGGATATGGAGACAAGTGACCTAAACACAGTGTTAGAGGTATTGTACAAGGTGTATGGCGATTTCAAATACTTGTTCCTTGATGAGATTCAGAATGTGGAAGGATGGCATCTGTTTGTCAACCGTCTATTGCGTCAAAGAATGCATATCATAGTAACAGGTTCAAATGCTAAATTGTTAAGTGGAGAACTTGCGACTCACCTAACAGGTCGTAACGATCAGATTGAGTTATATCCATTTTCTTTTACAGATTGGTGTCATATTAAGGGTGTTGATACCAAATCTATGACAACCAAGGCTGAAGCTGCTAGAAGAGCCGCCTTTGATGAATACATTAAGCAAGGTGGCTTCCCCGAGTTGATGTGGGAAAAAAACAAAACTCGTTACATCGACAATTTGGTCAAAAATATCTTAAAGCGAGATATTGAGCAGCGTCATAAAATCAAATATAAGGAGGCGTTTGAACAACTAGCACACCACCTGATGAATATCGCTCCTGTCACTATAGTTGAGAAGGATTTGGCTGCTGTTGTTGGATTAAAATCAAACCATACTGTAAACAATTACATCGGATTCCTAAAAGAAGCCTATTTGATGTTAGGCTTGAAGAAGTTTGCAACAAAGAGTCGACAGCGAGTAAGGTCTGAAAAGATATACCCTGTTGATGTTGCTTTTATGGATGGTAGACAAGATGCTTTTGCTGGAGATAATTTAGGCTGGAGACTAGAAACTATCGTATATGTCGAGTTGCTTCGTCGTAATCGTCCAATAAACCGAGATGTCTACTACTTCAAAAATGCGAATGGATATGAGGCTGATTTTGTTGTATGTAAAGATAATCGCGTAGAAGAGATATATCAGGTATCATATGACATCAGCAAAGAAAAAACACGCAAAAGAGAATTAAGAGGGTTAATGGCCGCTTCTGCGGAAACAGGATGCAACAATCTCTACTTAATCACAGACTTCAAGCGTGAAAGCCTCACGATGGAAGGAAAACCAATAGAAATAATTCCCGCTTATGATTGGTTAATAGAAAAATAATGTGGGCCACGAAACCCACATTATCAATCAAAGTTTAACCAACTTACCCTCAATACCGCAGCGTTCAAGCACTGCGGTATTTTCTTTGTCAAACGAAATCAGGCACGATGGCGCACCCGCTGTGCCACCTTGCTCTCCCGATGCGTGGTAGAAACTCAGTCTCCCTTTGATAAAGAGTATCGAGTCTGCATTGGGAAATATCAAGTCGTGAAACAACCTTGTGTCTGTTCGGGCAAAGGTCAGCGCAATGGCGTTCTTATGCTCCGCACATCGCTTTATGAACTGCGTGATGAGTGCGGTATCATACGGCGGATTGCAGAACACACGCCCAAACCACGGCCGCCTCAAACCATCGTCCTCGATTGTATAATGGTGCTCGGCAGTGTCCCACGGACGGTTTATGGGAGCACAAGGGTCTAAATCAAATGGCCCCAACCGCCTCAAGATATGTGGCGGTGTGAGCCATTCATTTTTACCTGTCGAGGACTTGCCTTCAAAGGTTACATCCATACAACCTAAATTGTATCACCAGAGCCAATCTGGATGTCGAACGGATTGAGGTCGAACTCGTGAGTGATGTTCGTATCATCCTGCTGCGACTCCAAGCAGTCCTCGGTGAAGATACAACCCTTGAGAGTTACGGTAGTCGTTGTCCAGTCATCCGATGCCATAGGGTTGGCAAACGAGACGATAAGGTCGAACTCACCAATCTCCAACAACGAACCATAGACCGAACGCAAGAGCTGCTGCGTAGCATAGTCCATAGTGATGGATGCTGAGTATGTGATGTTTCCGAAGCCTCGGGAGACGGGCTTACCACCCATTCCGTAATTGGATTCCACCTTGCGTTTCTTCGACCACTTGATGGCAGATACGCCTTCGAGTGTCGTAGAACCCTCGTCGATACCGAGTGCGGTAGACGAGAGTGTGATCATAGACCACGAATATGCTACATTATTGATTACTGCCATATCTGTTAACTGTTAGCGGTTAGTGACAATCCCTCCTCGACATAGATCTTGACGGCCACGCCGACAGGGACAATTACATATGAAATCTTGAGAGTGTCGTTCACAAGCACATTCTGATTCGGGTCAATGGTTACAGCGAAGCCGGAAATCTCCTGTGCAGCCTGCATCTTCGCCAGAATATCGCTGATGAGCGTCTTGAATGCTGTAATCTTCGATGGAGCAAGGAAGCCTGTAGAAGGATTCACCAACAGAGGCGAGTTCACATACGGCAGCAATGCTGCACGCACGGCACGGCGGCTCTTGTTGATAGTACGGTTACGGGCAATCGTGCGATAATCACCGATAGAGCAGGTCTGGTCTTTCGAGATGTAGATACCATTCTCACGACCGGCATACTTAATCGGGAAGATGTACCCCTTATCATCGAGCTCATCAAGCAATGAAGGCGATAACGACTCGTAGCGATTAAGGCTGAGGAAGTTCTCTTCCGCCTCATCAAGGTTGATATCGCCGAAGCCCAACTCGATCTCCTGGAAGTCATCGGTAAAGAGGTTGAACTGCTTTACCCACGCAATAGACTCGTGTACATTTGCCTTTGCGATAGCACCCATAACAGCACCAAGGAAGCCCACAGGCGTATGGTTCGGGTTAACCATCTGCATTGTCGAAATCTTCTCGTGGCGAGACTGTCCGAAGATGCAACTGATACGGCTTGATTCACAGATACACGAAGGGATCTTGTTCAAGTCAATCTGACGGCCATCAGTGGTGTCAGCACCCGTATTGGAAGGGTTAGCCGAGAGTACCAACGACAAAGGCTGGTTCTGCTCCGCAAGACCTACAGCCACATCGTTGAGACCCTTGACAAGGTTAAGGCTGTACTTGTCGGCGCCGCCATTTGCCTTCCACAAAGGCTGCTCGGTCCAGATACCAATCTGATTGATAAGACCGCCTGCAGCACGCTGCATAATCTCCAACGCATCCCAGTTAGCCGAACAGTCGGCAAACATCACATAGAGTTTACCTGCGCTATTCACGCTACCGGCCATACGGAAGAACTCACGAATGTGGTAGGCAGGAATACCATACATAAAGTTTACATTTGCCTCCTCGTCATCTGTCGCTTCCACACGCTCAATAATACCGAAGTCGTTTACAGCAGACTTGAACGAGGTGATATAGCAGACATCGCCCAGTTTGAGCTTTGTCTCATTTGTCTTACCATAGCCCTCGGTAAAGAGCGTAGGCTGCATAGAGACATCAAACAGCAGACCCGTAATCTTCTCGGTAGAAGAACCGCTGTCATACGGAATGTTGCCGTCTACATCTTTAATGAATACATTACCAAGTGCCATAGTTTATGCTTTTTTGAGTTCGTCGAAATAAGGGTTCTTGTAGAGTACCGCCTTGCCACGAATGGCCGCAGGCGTGTTAGGAGTATATGTTCCACCGTGAGTATCGATGTAGAGCGACTCATAGGCAGGGAACTTTTTCAGGATTGCGAGAATGAAAGGGTCTGCCTCTCTCTTCTCCTCATTGGTTGGTTGTTTATTCTCTGTTTGGGGAGTCTCCTCAGCGGGAGTTTCAGCAGCCACAGTCTGCACCTCTTCGGTGGTCTGTGTTACCTGCTCATCCGTTTTAGGAGTCTCCTCTGTGTTAGTTTTCTTAGCCATACTCTTTGAAAAATTTGGGGAGCGGGGCCATACCTCGCTCCCCGGGTGAGACATAAAAATCAGATGAAAGGTGTGTTATGCTGTTTTGGTGTAAGCCGTGTGTACGACAATCTCGGCAGGACGAACGATGTTCACATCCATCTTCATTCGCATCTGGAAGAAGAAGAGCTCCGAGTTAGCCTGCAAGCGGTCTACCTTCAATACCTCGGTGTCGTTTGCGTAGTCTACGCCCATCCAGAGGTTCGACTCCATACCTGTCGAGAACTCGCCGAGCACGATGGTGTGGTCAGGAATACCCACGATAGGCACGATCTTCTTACCCTTGAAGCGGTAGCGATTCACCTCGGTGTTCTCCGAGTACTTAACCTGCTTGTCTGAGATATACTGGTCGTATGCATCCCACGCATCCCAGCCGATGACAAAGACGAGTGACTTCTTCTTACGAATCTGCTTAGGACACTTCTTCCACATCGCGTAGAGAGCAGCCTCGACAGCAGCACCATCAGTGAGCTCGGTATTACCCGACACGATACACTGACCACCTGCGATGGTTGCAGCATCCGTAGCGTTCACATTGTCGATGATACGCTTCATCACGCCATCGAAATACTTCTCCTTGTTCGCACCAATCTTGATGCAACCTGCGGGAGCAGTGATGCCGGCAGCAGCCTCGCCACCCTTAGCGGCAGTCCAGATTGCGTTGCCGATGTACTCGTTCTTCTTGTCCATCAACAGACGGAGCATCGTTGCCTGAATCTTAGGATCGAGCTCGCGGAAGACGAGATTGCCCTCAGGCTGTGCGAACTTCCAATACTTCTCGTAGTCACGAGGATTGAACTCCAGATAGACCATAAAGTCCGAAGGCTCCAAGTGACGCTCGGTGAACTGGTATTCGTTCTCTCCGTTTTCGCCCTTAGCACCGTGAGTGGAGGTAGGTGTAGGTACATTATCCTGAATAATGTCGCCCAACTTGATGGCAGGCAGCGTGTATTTGTGCTGGATGCCACTCTTGATGTGGATAAGACCCTCGCGGAAGGTGTCGTTACCCTGTGCGGTATAGGTCAAGAGGTCCTCCAAGACCTCGCCATTATAACCGTTCTGCAAAAAGTTTACTGTATCAGCCATTTGTTTCGATTGAGTTTACTTGTTATTGTTGAATCTCAGCCGACTGGCGGATACTGCTTTCCGCGCGAGACACTCTCTGTCTCCGGCATATCAATTAATGATTGGTGTTGCTTACTTCAGCTTCCCGAACTTGAAGTCTGCGCCGACAACCTCGTTAACCTTCTCGGCCATCATCTCCTCTGCGGTCTTTGCAGCGGTGGCAGCAGCCTGAACATTCTCGGGGTCTTTGGCAATCTCCTCGGAGATCTTCTCTCGTGCAGGAATAGATGCGAGCGTACTCTCTGCAAGCGAGAGGTTAGCCTCGGCCATCTTGACCCACTCGGCCTTAGCCTCACGGTCAATCTTGCCTGCGTTGATTGCATCCTCGACAAGCGTCTCGATGCGGGCTGCCATCTCCTCCTTCTCCTTCTTTTCGTAGGTCAAGAGTTTCGATGTTGCCTCCGAGAGTTCCTTCTGCAAGTTCTGGATGGTCGCCTCCTTACCTGCAATGATAGTCTGGGCATCGCTGAGCGACTTCTCAGACTCCTTGTACTTGGACTCAATGGTCGCCAACTCCGAGATGCGGGCCATTACATCCTTGACATCACTGTCCTTCATACCGAGTGAGGCTGCTATCGCCCCGAACTCGAATCCTTGTGTTTTGTTTTCGTTAGCCATATCATTTACTGTTTGCTTAAGAGTAGGAATGTTGTTTTCAAAAAGTTTATTCTCGGCACTAACTCGGCTCATCAACTCCTGAATTGCCGTGGTATCGGTCATCGAGGCAACCTCGCTATGTACCTTCTCGCATAACTGCTTTGAGGTGTGGATGATGTTCTCGGCAGGGATAATGCCTGCCTTCACAGCCGCCTGAGCATCGAAATAAGTGCCGTCTCTACCAGCCTCGCCATCCATAATCGCTCGTACATGCTCGGCTTTAAGCCCGAAGCGTTTGCGGTAGATGGTCTCAATCTGCTTGGTGAATGCCTTGACCATCTCCTTGGTATCTACATCCATATCCTCACTCGAAGGCATCATCGGGTTATGGATCATCAGGATTGCATAATCACGCATAAGCGAGCGTTTGCCTGCAGCCCAGATAATCGAAGCCATAGATGCAGCCACGCCTTCGATAACACATTCGGTATCGACCTTTGAGTTAGCAATGGTCGAGTATGTAGACATACCGTAGAGCACGCTGCCACCTTCAGAATTAATAAGTACGCGTACGCACGAGGGACGGATGACATTCTCCAAGAAGTCAAACTCATCGTTGAAGCGTGATGTATTCTCCTCGGTAACGCTACCGAAAAATCGAATTGTAGCGGGGGCATCAGCCTTAGCCTCGCCGACTACATATTGAAGTGTATTGATATCCATTGGACTCTCTTTTGGATAAGAGTAGTAGTGTTAAAATAAAAAGGTTTATTCATCGTCAGGAATTTTATCCTCGACCTCAACAGACGGCTCAAAGCCCGTTGACTCATCGTAAGTTGGTGAGCTATGCTTACCGTGGTTATCGGTATCGTGCTGCGGAGCATCACTATGCTGCGTAAATGGCGGCATAACAAGATAGCGTTTTACCCAGTCGCGATACTTCCAAGCCGAGTACTCACGGAACCATACTTCGTAATCTATCCAGTATGCCTGAAGCATATTGGTAGTAAGAGGCATATCGAAGTATGTGAGGTTACAACGCTCATTGAGTGCCGGCTCTCGGTTCTTGGCATCTTGAATTGCTACATTGAGTCGCTGGAAGACAATAAATGGGTCGCACTCTCGCTCCACATCTGAGTTGTTAAGCGTATTGAGAATGAAACGCACACGCATTGTCGCTCGTCCCTCACCAATACGCTGCTGTGCTACGAGGTAACGCACATTGACAAAGTGTATGAAGACCGCAGGAAAAGCAACCTCATACTCCAAGTTCTCACTACGGATAAGACGAGTGAACTGACCGTTGTCGATAGCGATGGTCTTAAACAGCGGTGGCGATGTAGGGTCATCGGGGTCTTCACGCACAGTGAGGATGGCACGACGCACAGCATCGTACATATTCACAAAAGGGTTTTCGGATACCTTCTCGGGAACACTCTCTGCGGGAGGTGCTTGCTCCTCTGTCTGTGGTTTGTTATGCTTATCTTTTATCATTTCGGAAATCCTTCAAAAATCATATCTACAAGGCCGTTGATGTGGTCTTCAATGTTGGGTGAGAAACCGATAAACTGACGATGCACGGGGCGGCGTGATGAGTATTGGTTCACGGTGTATAATCCGAACTTAGGGTCGGTGTTATGGACCGCAGCGTAATTCTTATACTTGCCTCGCTTCTTACCTCGCTTGCCTCGGATGTAGGAACTTACCTCCGTAGTCCAAATGTCGTAGTGAGTGGTACGGCGAAAGCCTCCCTTGCCGTGAAGTTTGCCAAACTCCAATGAGCGACCACGCTCTCCCTTGATGCTTCTTGACAGCGTACCGGTATCAACCATCGTGGGGTGAGTGAACTTCTTTCCCCACTTTGATGTGCGGGCAGGCCATTTACTACCGTTGAAACCACCTCGCTCGAAAGAGGATTGAAACTGCTGTTTGGCATATTCACCCGCCGCCGTAACAAAGTCCTGAGCATTGTAGAAGAGTTTGCTTCCTAACATTCGATAGTTACCGTTTCGCCACTGGGCACAGAACTGGTCAATCGTTATCTTGCTCATGGAACTTCGATTTTAGGCGTTTGACAATCTTCTTTACAAACTCGGGCAACTGTGTATCAAAGTAGCGATGTGCATCAGTAAAGATTCTGCCACCCGTTGCAAGGCTCTCGCGGAATACAGGATCAACCATCGAGCGACACTTGTCTATACTCAATGAGGCTCGCACTCCCGCAAAGCCATTTGCAATAAGATAGCACCTGCACCCCCATTCGATGGGCGGTATCAACTCTGCCGGGAACTCCGACTTGCGGTACGACACACCTTCAAGTGAAAGGTGCCACGGTCGCACGCGCTCGTCCCCCTGAGTCATATATGTAATAACAGACTCGGCATTTACTGCCATCCACCACGTAGCCATCTTCGCAGCAAAGAGCACTTGCTCATTCTCCACATCAGCAAAAGTCAGGTTATATTGCTCACAGATTGTTTCGTAGTCGAGCAAGCACTCCTTGTCAACCTCTTCGGGCAGTTCGCTTATCATCGTCATCTCCTCTGAGGCTGCAAAGTCAATGAGGTTATCGATGGCGGCCACGAGTATTTCGTGCTGCTGTCGCTCACGCTCTGTCGTAAAGTTATTGTGATTACGCAGTATGCTCAATGCCTCGTCAAAGTCCAACGCCAAACCTATCAATGCTCGGTCAATTAGGAATGAGCATCGATGAGTTATGATATCCTCGATGATATCCTCTCGCTCAGCACTGTTCTCCCAGTGATGGATAAGCCTACGGAAAGCATCGCGGATAACCTCATACTCACGTTGCGCTTCACTCTCTTGCCCCTTTTTTGCTTCAATATCTGGGAGCGGAAGTTGGGCTACGACTTCGCTCCCAGAAGAAAATTTGCCACTTGTGAGCCTCGCTGTCTGCCGTAGCGGCGGTAATACTCCTCATCAGACATTATCCCTCGGTCGTTATGACTCACTCCAGGTGTAACACCTCCCGTGCCTCCAATGCCTGACATCACATTGAGTTGCTTTCCTACATTAATACCGAACTCCTTCTCAATCTCATCGGCAGATACTTCATACTTATCCGTGATGAGCTCGTAAAGTTTGATACGGTCCTCGTTGTTCATATCGATGCGGTTCGAGTATTTGAACTCCAACCCCGCAGGGATATAACCCATAGCAACAAGGCGAGGCACAATCTCCTCGTTCATTATGTTCTCAATGTATCGACGATAGACCTCGATACGCTCACGGAAGATATCTTGATGTGCCTTCGTTGAACCCACATAGGACTGCATACCACCTGCCATTGACTCTGAACCGAGCACAAGGTTTGCCACCTCGCTGTTTACAAACTCGATAAGACCTGTGTATATCTTCTCCGAGTTCGACATCGTGAAGGTCTTGATATCGACCTCATCCTCGATTCCCGTTACCACAACCTTGTTTTGGGCAGCATTGGCAATCTCATTTGCCAATCGCTTTCGGTCGGCATTGCTCTCCGATACGGTCTTGCCGTGAATAATGGGCTGACCATAGGTGTGCGAGAAGTTCACATAGTTGGCTACGGTAAACTTCTTGGCAAGGATAAGTGGCGTAGTTGCTGAGAATAGTCCGAGGTCGCCTGGTGATATAAGCACATAGTTGCGCTGGTAGGCAGGATTACGCAAATCCCAATGCGGCTCCCAGATACCTTGACGCTTGAGTACCGCCTTCTGGTCAGGGAGCACATTACGACGCTCGATGCTGTTTACCTCTGCAAGTTTCCCGGTCTTCGGGTCGATAGTGGGCATAATCTCCAACAATGTGTAGCCATATAGTTTCGACTCCACAATGCCCTTGATTATCTTGTCGAACTGTGAGCCCTGAATCTTCTGGGTGTTCTGCACATCCTTGATGTACTTTCCCTTCTCGTTTATTCGAGCAAGCATATACCTATCACCGAGAATCTGGCTCTCCAAAGTCTCGATGACGGAGCGGATATGTGCGTCCTGCTGGAGGCAGGCATCATAGAGGTCGATGAGTTTGGAGCGGTCATCGAGAATGTAGCCCGATTCGATGTCTCCACGAACCGAACGATAACGATTGTTGCGTTCGATTTCGCGCACATATTCCTGTATGGTTTTCTTCGATGTTCGGAAGATGCTCGATAGCAATTCTCCGTTAAAAGTGCTGTCCGAAGTTGTCATTTTCACTCTTTTTTGAAAGAGTAGAGAAAAATTTTTGAGAAAGTTTTAGGTGTTAAATTGTGAATACCGATTTTGACTATATCGGCCTAATTTACAACCAACCACAAAGATTTATTGTGAATAAGGAAAACTCTCGCAACATCTTGATAATCAACGAAAAAGAAGGTTTTTAATGAACGGAAAATGCCTGATTATTATTAACTTTACACCCGCAATTGCAAAAAATCACACGATTAGGTAACAAATTTTAATATCAAATGAAGAGATAAAATGAAGATTGAAAAGATTCCTTGTAGAATAATTCGTTACAGGGAATTCCCCGAACTTCTCTTCGGAGAATCACCGAATAACGGCCCCACATATTTCGATGCTACACACTTTATCCGTAGTCGTGGAGACGAGCGGCGTCATAGTGTGCAAGAGTTTCGGATAGCATTCCATCATTGGATTACGGCTCTGTCAAATATATACAGCATCGATAAGGAGGAACTAGTTATTCGTGATGAGACTTCGGGACATATATTAATTGATGAAAGCCTGGCCCTTCTGTTTGTCGTCTATGTTGAACCTGACTTTGCTGCGTTCCTTTTAGAACGCATGTCAGAATTGCTTATAGACGGGTTCTCGGTTTCAGATTCTTGGCTAATTATGGCTGCCGGAAGTAGATTTACTATTGAGGAATTAACAAAAAGTGTAAAATCCTATGAGACGTAGCAAGTTTAGACGACCTAAGGTTGTGCTGATCTTCAATGGTGCACAAAACCTGATTGCCGTCACACGCTCGCTAAATAGTGCTGCTGAACTGACCAAAGGAAATTTGCAGTCCATATATGCCTGTTGTACTGGCAAGCACAAAACCAGCGGAGGACTCTACTTTAGACAACTTCACGATACGGTGGAGATAGAGATTGCCGACCTGGGGACATTGCTTCTTGCAGACTATGACGAGTTGTGTGGTGAAGAAAGGGTTTACTACACAGTGCGGGAGATGGCAAAAAAGCGAGTACGCAAAGAGATTAAAGAAAAGAAAGAGAAAAACAAAAAGAAGTAGTTATGAGAGAAAACAGAACAGTCCCGTTTAGAGACACAAGCATTAAGGTGTCCAGGAACTATTATGGCCACCAGTATATCTGTATGGCCGATGTGTGCGAAATCATCAAGCAACGCGAACTATTGAAGGATGGGGCAATCCTCAATCTCTGTCCTTCTGCAATGAAGATGACCTTCCGCCGTAATGGAAGAGAGTATTGGGCTATCCGTCCTAGTGATATGCATACCATTATTCAGTTAGTGCGTAGGGAGAGTATTTTACCCCGAGACTTAATAGATGAACTGGAAGAGTTTGGTAATAAGATTTTTGAGATAGAAGCTGCCGAGACGCAGGCTCAGCATCATGTAGACACAACAGTTAAGTTCAATGAAGATATGCCGGTTACATTTAGGCGTATCGGCGACAAGCTGATGGTAAATGCCACACAGATTACCCAGCCCTATGGACATTTCCCAAGCGACTGGCTGCGTGTTGCAGCTACGGACAATCTTCGCCGCAGACTGGCGCAGAACAACATTACCGACAGATACGAGTTTCAGATATTGACCTCTCGTGGTCGTGGCATTGGTGCTACTTGGATTGAAGCACCATTGCTTACTGCCTTGGCTCGCTGGGTAGATCCAGACCCCGATTCCGCCTTGGTGAAGTGGTGCGATGAGCAGCTCATCATCTTCGAGGATAAGTATCAAAAGCGTCTTCAAAAAAGGAAGCAACCTAAGACCATCAATATCCCTTGCCTTAGTAAGCCGATGCCCGAAGATATAAACACGGCAAACAAGATGATTGATGAGTTGAGAGGTATCATCCGAGAGTATGCTCCCAAGGCAGCATTCTACGATGACTTTATCGAGAATCGAGATTGGTTTAAGAGTACACATATTGCTGAGGAACTCAATATATCCTCTCGCCATATGCACAAGTTCCTGATGGAGGAAGGTATATGTAAGTACCAGAAGAAGCAATGGGTGGTGCTGCCGGCATACCGCTCGTGGCAATGCGATGTGCCATACACATGGGAGAATGCACAAGGCAAGATGTTTACCTTTGGCAGTGTAAAGCGTTGGACGCACATCGGTCGAGAGTCTATAATTGAGTTGTGGAACAAGAAACACCCTGAATTTGCATAATGGAGACATCATTGCAGCGTATTATGCGCAAGACAGGCCGCAGACCCATCGAGTGTAAGTGTCAGAAGTGCAAGCAACAGTGTAAGACACCTTGCTTAGGTACTCCCGAAGATATTCTTCGACTTATCAAGGCCGGGTATAAAGATAGGCTTGCTGCGACACATTGGTGTGTGGGTATGGCTCTCGGAAAAATTGGTTATCCAGTGCTGATGATACAAGCAAAGCAAGAAGATAACGGCTATTGTACCTTCTTCAATAATGGGCTATGCGAGCTTCACGACTTGGGACTCAAGCCAACCGAGGGGCGATTGTCACATCACTCTATAACCAAGGAGAACTTCAAGTTTGGTAAGTCGCTATCCTGGAATGTGGCCAAGGAGTGGATGGATGAGCGAAACGAGTCATTCATTAAAGAGATTACCGAGCTGATGTTATCCTAAGTAATCGAAGTCTGAACCGCGAACATTTAGTATTAACCCGTTAATTCCTCAAAAATCGCGGTTCGGATTCGATTAATTTATCCTATTTGTAAACCTTTGATATTAGTTGCCCCCTATACTTTAAGTGACATATACATTCATTAACTAAAAAACGAAGTAGTATGCAACTTAAATCCAAAATGACTTTTGATGAGATGGCTCGTCACTTAGTCGCAACAACAGGAAAGATCGCTAATCGTGTATCGGTAGGTAAGCACGCAAAGGCGTTAGGTTACAAGGTTTACAAACCTATGATCAATGGTAAAATTATTCACTTCTACCTCAAAGAGGAGAAGCAAGATTTACAAACACAGAATTAAAATGAAAGTGAAGAAAGCACCTGGTTTTTACAAGTTTTACAAAGGGCTGATGATGGCATTTGACTTGCCAGAGTCAGCCTTTATGGTCTATATGGCAGATCTCAACGCACAGAGAAGTCTGGGATATAAGACTATCCGCCCAACTAAGGAACATCTAGGATGCTTAGGTATGCGAAGACATACATTTGAGAAATGCGTGGAAAAAGCAGAATGGATGGGACTATTGAAGCGTGTTCCAATTGACGGGATGTACGACTATATTTGGGATATACAGGCCTATGATAGGTTAATTAATATCGTTACTAGTCGGTGGAGTTATGTGCAGTTGCGTAAGTTTACTGATTGGGCATTTACAAAAACACAACGTAGCGTGATGTCAATAACCGAGGAGGATGTAGCTAAGTTCTTTAATGATTAAGCTGGCATTAACTATGTAATTTTCAAGTGGTGGGAGCATACACTCCCGCCATTTTTTTGTGCCTCAAATTGCGTGGTTTGCTAAGTTATACAATAGATATGCTGTTTTTAACAAGTTGCATGCTGAAGGGTATGCTGAAAACTGCAATGAGTATAATAATATAGTATAAGAAGGCATATATAGGTTTATATATGCCTCAAGACATAACACTATAACTTTTTCCTGGGAGGAAAAAGTAACAAAAAGGACCTTGGCTTAATATAACAGACGGACTGCGCCGTCTGCCGATGAACTGGGGGCTCTATAGTTATGCGGGGATATAGGATATCCCCTAAGCCTCAGCATTCATATAAAAATAATAGTGAAACTATTAAATAATAACTTTCTACATATACCACCAACACACAAGACAACCTTCCATCGCCCACGCCGCCCCTCGCGCCTGGCCGCATTACACTGCGTTCATCACATCTGCATCGCACGCACGCGGACATTTTATTTATATCAGTTGCTAGACAAAATGCGCAAATAATAAATCTTCATATCCGCCTGCTTTAGTAGTCAAATCAGCATCCTAGGGGCCTCTTTTTGGCTAAAATATATAAAGGATTACAAAGTGAACAAAAAAATCAAAGAGTGAAAAGTCTATATACATTAGTTTAGATTAGTCGGCTGGTAATCAGAATTATATAACAAAATTCACTATTCACAATCATATACTTGAACACCCCAGAAAATAGCATCCTAATTATTTGTTCACTTTCTCAAAAATGGGACTTGGAAAAATGGCCCGAGGGTAGATACCGAATCCGCACCGGGGTGTACACCCTCCCAATTCTTTTTATAATTTTTACACCGTTGAATATCAATGTTTTAGAATGTTTACTTTATAGAAAAGTGAACAAAAAAGCCTATCAAAGTAACAAATTGAAACAAAAATTTATTTTTTCGTTGATTTTCACCTATATATAAAAGAATTGACCTTGTAACTGCTTGATAATCAGTGTAAAATACTTTGTTTCAGTTGTTTATATATGTTGAAACGGGCAAAAATTGATTTTTGCAAAAATGAAAAATTTTTCAACTTTTTACAAGCGATTGATTTTCAAAGGTTTAAGACAAGCCCTCGCGCGTGGGCGTTCCATACTCAAGCAAAAATTAAAATCGCTATCCATCACAAAAATTTTTTTCGCAAAAGTTTTGGAGTTTGAAAATTCGGTGTTACTATAGTGCTGTACTCAAACGCCAACAACAACGGCAAAGAGTAAACGAAAAAATAACTGAAAAAATAAACACTTAAAAAACAAATTTACAAAACAGACAAACCAAACCGCACAAGCGAGAAAACAACAGCCCTTTTTGTGGGAAACCTATTTTTGAGGCTGGGAAAATCAAAAATTGTCCGTGCGTTTCGGAACGCTTAAATAGGGTGTTAAATAACCACACCGAGCGGAACTACAGACCAATGTAGCAAGTTGGAGCGGTCTATTTGTGCAAATAGTCCGTACACGCAAAGCACGCAAATTTGGGAGTGCGAGAGCCGTGTAGAAAAGAGAGGTAACAGAATAATGCCATAAATGCGCCCTTGTGCGCTCGGAGATAAAAGTTACTATGCAGGAAAAACACCCTGCACGGAGCCTGAGAAAAGGGTATTGCCAATGTTATGCCCATAATCACCAACCGCCAACCGCTCGAATGTGTGCTGCCGTATTGCAAAAGATACGGGGTGTGCCAAAGAAACACTCTGCCGAAATTGGAGTAAGCAGAGATTGTGCGATGACACGCAGAGCAGACCGGTGCTGATGCACTTATGCCACCACTATGCTCTGATGGATAGCCAATTATAGGGTACACTTATAGGTGCGACAAAGTTACGAAAAATGTGCCGTGCAGGGTGAAATGCACGGCATATTTTTGGGTGCGTGGCGTATGGTTGCCACACTTTGCACTATAGCGTGTAAGGTTCTCGGTTCGACTCCGGGAGTGCCCGCAATGCGTAATTTTGCGCAGAGTTTGTAAAATTCAAATCATTATGGCAACTTCAAAATTGAACAAAGAGCAGTATGCAAACCTCAGTGCGTTTGCAGGTGTAATGTTGGTTTACAACTCAACCAACAAGGACGGAGAATTGGTGCAGACAGCACAACATTTCTGGGGCAAGGATTTCGAGCCTGCAGATAACTCGGACAACGAGATTTTCCGTGTAGTTAAAAACCTCGTAGCCACTATTTGGCACACGATTGCAGAGGAGAAAAAGTTGCGTGAGGATGCTGACGGTATCCGCTCGAAATTCCGTGCCACCACTCCTGCAGAGATTATTATCTGCGACAATCGTAACAATCGCATCAAGAAGTACGACCTCACGGATAGTGTGTGGGCTCGCATTGGACTTGTGCCAACCAAGAAAGACCTTGAGAAGTCGAGCAGAGATTTTGCCAAGACTATCCACGCAGCAGCCAAGGCAATCCGTGATGCAATGAACTTTGCCCCTAACCTTGCAAAGGTTGAGGCAGAGCCTGCAGAAGCCCCTGCCAAGCGTGGGCGTAAACTTGCCACCAAGCCCGCTGAAGAGGTTGTAGTCGTAGACCTCGAAAATGCGGCTTAATCCGTGGAGTAACTATCCGACAATCTGCCTGAAATAGGTCTGCAATAGTTAGAATTTCGTAATTGCGTGAAGAGCGTGTTATCGTCAAGTATGCCGATAATGCGCTCTTTTTGTTTCGGGCATAAGGTATAGTAACCGTGAGTAGCGAGAAGAACTTTGCCGGCGGTATGCCCGCAGTAGAGCGAAAGCATACCATTGACGATGTGAAGACGGCATTAGAAGCATCTGCCACCGCCATACACGAAGCAATCCATATTGCCCGTGAGGTGTGGGAAAGTGATGATGATGCCATCTGTTTCGACATCGATGACTTGGTGCAGATAGAGTCTGCATTGCAAGAGATCTGCAACCTCGTAGCAGGCATTGACTGCGATGACGAGGAGTGAACCCTGCCGAGAGTGCGCATATAGCGAGGAGAACTATGCCCGAACTATGTGTGCACTCTTCTTTTAGACACTAATACACACTATGCCGAGATTGCAACTCGGAGTGTCTGCAAGTAACAAAATCGAAGCAAAATGATAGAAGTATTCAATGCAAAACGCACCCGCAGTTTCGGGTGCCATGCAAGTTTCAAGAGTGCCGAAGATACGCTTAACCGCCTTGCCCGTGAGAACATTCTGGGCGATGTTCCGTGCGTATCCATCTCGGCTTACCGCAACAATGTGTTGCAGAGAGAGTATCAAGCCGTCTTTGTCGGAGGTAAGTGGCGTATGCCCAAGGAGCGTAAAAAGCGAGCAATCGTAGTGCCACTCCCAACCCGCAAGAAACGCAAGAGAAAACTCTGCAAGGAGTATCTGACCGCCGAACTGATGTTTCGTGAGGCGTTCCCTGACCACCTAAACAAGACCTATCCGCTCTCTGCTGACACCTTGGTATTGTGCAGTAGAAGATGCAAGGTCTATGCGTAAAAATCAACCGATGTAAAACCGCTATGGGGCTATTGGCTCTATACTTTAACAAAACAGTGAACTATGCCTAATTGGTGCTTTACCTCCTATGTCGTAACGGGAGAAGAGAAAGAAGTGTGCGACCTCTACGAGAAGATGCTATCCCTCGAAGAGCGTGAGGAGTCGCTTGTCGAAAATGGCTTCGGCAAGAGTTGGCTCGGTAACCTTGTAACCCTCTTGGGTGGCGATTGGAACACAATCTACTGCCGAGGAGCGTGGCTTGACCTACAAAAAGATGAAGACAATGGAGCATTGCGCTTTGACACCGAAACTGCGTGGAATGATCCTGACGAGGTTATTACCTTCTTGCAAGAGAAGTATCCGAGCCTTGAATTCTACTTCATTACCGAGGAGCCGGGAATGGGATATTATGCCACCAATGACACTGCCGGAGAATACTTTCCTCAGCGATACACCATCACTCCCTACGATTGCGGCGAGGAGTATCAGTACGAAGAGGGCGAAGAGCAGGAGTTCTTCAAGGAGATTGAAAACATCACGGGCTACAAGGTAACCAACTTTGAAGAGGTTGAGAAGGCTGTGTGCGACTACAACGAGCAACACGAAGACGAGGAGATTTATGTAAAGATATTCAGAACTAAACCAAATAGATATGGGCAACAAAATCAATGAAGTAACAGGTGTAATCATCAGCCGCTCCCTGCTTGTGGAGTACGGCTATGACGGCGATATGCCCTCAGACGAGGAGATGCAGACCATTGCCGATGAACTGCTGGAGTATTGGGGCGAGAGCGATGGCTTTCGTGATGCCCTGCGTAGCACAATGTCGAACCTTTATGGCATAGAGGAGGATTAGCGTATGGCACTAACGACACATCAGCGAGGCATAATACTGAGAGGTATCTGTGGCAGTGCCTCACTCAAAGATAAGCAGCCACAAATCAGTGATAGCAATACGGTCATAACCTGTACCCAGCGTCTTGAAATCTGGGATATATGCAGTATCAGTTGCGATGCCGAAGCCTTTGGACTCAAGGCAGAGTTCTGCTACGATGGAGCAACCCGCATCACCTTTACCGAAAAGGAGTAATGCTATGGAGTACTACTATTTCGACTACCTCTACAAAGAGATTGGGCTTAAAGCCGAGGACATCGATGCTGTGCCTGCAATGGGCAGAGCCGATGATGTGTGCGATGAGATTGCGAGTAAGGAGTATATCATCGAGCAGTTTGCCGATGTGTCGTTCGAGAACCTCAGATATGCTGTGTGCTGTCTGTGCGATAGTCCAACCATTGAGAGCCGCCACGATGCACTGATGTATTTGGTGTGGATTGCAGCCCTCGACATCAAGGAACAAAGAGTATTAACATAAAAATCAGAGAAATGGAAACGATTACCTTAACCAAAGTTAATGCCCATCGTGTGCTCACGATTAGGCGTAAAGATGCCGCAGAGAGTGAGCCTGTGGCATTTCATTTTAGAGGCAAGAAGTATGGCTATTGCAGCTATGCTCACCTTATCGGAGATATTGCCGAGGAGAAGATTCTCGCACCTGCCGCCTTTGCCGATTGGGAGGTTGTGGAGTGTGCACATCCCGGATACCTTGAGGCATACTTCGAGCAGGCGTGTCGCTCCTACAACCTCACATCATTCTCTCCCGAAGAGCGTGGCGAGTCGGATATTGCCACCTACGAAAAGGAACTGCACGAAGATTTGAGCAGTATGCCCGAGGAGCAGCGTGAGCGATACAAGGAGAACTATATCCGCTACTTCGTGGCGATGATTTCTGCCAATAGTCGCTGTGCGAGTGCTATGATTACGGGACCTGCACGCTTCAACACCCAGCGCAACGACAAAGCCCTCAGCAGTTACGAGAAGAGTGTAACGGCATTCAGGGAGTGGCGCAAGCGTGCGTTAGATGCCATCAGCAAGGCTCAGGAGCGTAACAAGACCCCCGAAGAGTTTGCAGAGGAGGCGTGGCTGAAGGTCAAGGCAGATATTGAGAGTACTGTCGAAACTATTCGAGGCATCGATAACGGCACGCTACCATGTATGCGCTCTCTTATTGTTGGCAACCTCTATGGGCGACTTGCCACCCACTGCAACAAGGGCAATGTGGAGATTATTGACCGTGCCGTTGCCCTCATCAAAGAACTCAACGCCACGATGAAGAAGCCTATCGTCACCGCACGCCACGGCATCTTCAAACTGCCGGAGTTGGTGCGTAAGGTTCGTGAGAAGTTGGAGCAACAGGCTAATAGAGAGAACAAGGAGATTGCTTTTGAGGGTGGAACTATCGTCTATAACTACGACGAAGACCGCCTGCAAATCCTCTTCGATGCAGTCCCTGACAATGATATGCGCACCAAGCTCAAGGGTAACGCTTTCAAGTGGTCACCTCGTAATCAGGCGTGGCAGCGACAACTCACCCAGAACGCTGTGATAGCTGCCCGCAGAGTGCTCAACATAACATTGTAGGCTATGTTACTCGTTATCGACTCACGCTACTTTGATAGCGTCATCGTCACCTCTATGCGTGATGATGTGCATAGCGACTACGGCGGTGAGACTTTGGAGCAGTTGCGTGATAGGTATGACAATCCATTCCTTATCGCTGTAACTCCTGATCGCATAGCACTATTGCTCAAACGCTACGACAAGGCTCTCTGCCAGCCCTTCGAGGAGATTACAGCAGAGAGTTACTACGACCTTTTAGGCTGTGTACCTCCCAAGCGTCAGCGTCGCAACCGCTTTTTCGTTGGTGAGGCGTACTCGGGCACGATGTACGACCTCTGCTTTCGTTTAGGCGACAGATACTTCAAGGCTCTGCGTGATATACGACTCAGTGATGAGGATATAGATGCCGAGATAAGCCGCTTTGCCAAGAAGTTGAAGCAACACCCGAAGATTATCAAGGGCGAGGCTATCCGCAACCATAACGGGTGGCACAATAGGATTGTGATGCACACGCCATACTACTTTCAGTTGGGTAAGAGAAAACTCTTCCTTTGCAGTCTAACCTCGGATAGCGGTAATAAGTATGACGACAGACGCTATCGCCGAGAGATGGCAGAGCGTCTTCTCAATCTCCGCCGGAACCACTACGACTACTGCACCTTCCACTCACGCTATCCCGACATCTTTGAGTTCTTCAAATGGTTGCGAGAAAACCACTACACCCTCGAAGTGCAAGGCTCACTCTTCAGCATAGACCCTGAGAGAAATTATGTCGACTTTCACGGTAATGTGTGCGAGTATTCTGCCGCCTTTCACTTCCGCATCTATTCCAGAGAGTTGCTCGAGAATATCATCAACCAGCTGCGGCGTGTCAAGCGACATACGGCGTGGCTGCCTAAACCCCGAAAGTGATGTACCAGATAGATAAACTACGCATCATCGAGAGCGATGCCGTGCCCAAAGAGGGAGCAACGATTGAGGCTCTAAGCACCTCAATAAAGATTACCCATACCTGCGGCTGTGTGCTTGTGGAGCACTTTGCAGCGGGCAAACCTGATCTGCGCCGCGAGGAGGACCCCGAAAAATATGACCGACTCCTTGCTGAGCGTAAATACTTCATTGAACTGTGTAACGAACATAAAAACTGTAAATAACAATGGCTGAGATAATCAAAACAGACGGAACACGCACTGCCACAACACCTGCCAACGGAGAGTATTTCACTCTTGAGGAAATGCAGGCTGCCGTTGGCGGAATGGTCGAGATTGTAGAACTCGACGACAAGCAATCTATGATCCTTAATGAGGAGGGCAAGTTGCTCGACCTGCCTTACAACGAGGAGGCAGACAACATCTTCCACCAACATTTTACCACGCTGGACTACATCGTGGGTGATGTGCTTCTATGTGAAAACGAACTAATAAGATAGACTATGGACAAAGAAAAGATACAGCAAATCAAAGGTATGCTCACAGAGTTTGAGCAGTTCAAGGAGAGTAGCAACGAGATAACAATCGTGTCTAAAGACAACATACTCCGAGTTGATGGAGAAGTAATGGCGGCGATGATGAGTGCCGCCATTATTGTTTTAGAAAATCAGCTGGATATTGCCAAGTTCGGCAAACCGTCTGACAATCTTGAAGATAGCCGAGAGTTCAAAGCAGCACGGGCGTTGGAAGATGCAATTAATTCATTTTCCTTCAACCCTGACCGCTTCGCCGAGGCTATTCCTTATATGCATAGGACATTGCAGCAGAACTTCTTCCGATTGGTAAGGAGTTGTGTCTGCAAGATGGCAAATGCCGAGTCGTGGCGCATAGACCCACGCAACGAAGCATCGCACAAGATGTGTAAAGCCATCGCAGAGCCTATGAGTGAATACTCATTACCATACATTTAATTACTATGGCAGACAAAATTTTAGAGATGTTCTTCGACCTCGACCGATGGACAAAGGCCATTGCGAAAGGTGTAGGCAAGGATATCCGCAAAGACCAGCTGATACACCTTGCAAGTGAGCATACCCGCCTTGCCATTGCGAGTGCAATGAAGCACGGTGAGTATGAGATTTCCCCGCCACACACGGCGCAAATCCCCAAGGATAATGGTGAGTTCCGCACCGTCTATGTGAACGAGCCAATCGACCGCATCATCCTCAGTATCGCTAACGACCTGCTGTTTGACCTTATGCCCGAGATGGTACACCCTGCGTGCAAATCCTATCAGACAGGCATCGGCTGTGGTAAAGTTGTGCAGGAGGTGAGCAGTCGTATTGCCAATAATTCAACAACTAACTCGCTCGGCTGGAAAGCAGACCTCAGCAAGTACTTCGACAGCGTTCCTCTGATGTTTATTGATGAGGCGTTCGACAAGGTTGAGGCAAAGCACGGACACTCCGTAGTCATCGATGTACTCCGCAAGTACTACCACAACGACCTCTACTTTGATGAGAACAACAAGCTGATGCGTAAGTTCCAATCACTCAAGCAGGGCTGTGCGGTGGCGAGTTGGCTTGCAGATGTGTTACTCTATGACCTCGATGCGGAGCTTACTGCCCTGGGTGAGTTCTACACTCGCTACTCAGATGATATGCTCTACATCGGTGAGAAATACGAGCAAGCGATGACCATCTTGGAGAACCGCCTCGCCGAGAAGTCTATGCAGCTGAACCCCAAGAAAGTTGAGTATCTAACCGTTGATTGTTGGTTCAAATTCCTCGGCTATAGCATCAAAGGAGCGAATATCTCTCTATCGCAGAGTCGCATCAAGACCTTCCAAAGAGAGATTGAACGCCGCACAATCCGCAACCCCCGAACATCACTACACAAGGCTATCAACTCGGTTAATCGCTACCTCTACAAGGGAGATGGCGAGCATAGCTGGGCTACTCAGATATTGCCCGTGTGCAATGTTCGCAGCGACATCGACGAACTCAACAAGTTCGTTATGGACTGCCTGCGTGCCGTGAAGACGGACAAGCGCAAGGTTGGCGGTTTAGGCTATGTAGCTACGAAGAGTGATGGCTGCATCGTTCGTGGTCGAGGTCGCAATGTCAAGACAAACCGTGAGAAGATGCCCGGAGAGATTGATGGCTATATGACCATAGGTTGTATGCAGAAAGCACTGCTCACCAGCCGTGCGGTGTATAACACGCTGGTAGCATCACTATAACACAAGTCGAACACACGACAAGCGAATGAAGAGCAAAGGTTTAATAATAATACAGGTATACAGCCAGAAGTAAGATATATTCACCTGGTTATCCCCAGGTGAATCCATGTAACTTCTGGCACCACCTGTATTTATCAAGCAAGTAAAGCAATGTGTCGGTTGCCTGACATTCGCAATATGCCGAAGCACATCGGCAAAGATTCGAGGAGCAGACATTTACATCCCGCGTGCTAACCCAGCTCCGCCGAGTCTTGAAGGAGGCAGATTGACCTCCTTCGAGACTCCTCCGAGCTGGCTACACGCTGGATAGATCGAAAGGATAAAGAGATGTGCCACTGCTATGAGACTCTGCCCGGCATAGGGAGCGTATCGAGGGAGAGAGTTCATTGTCCCGTCTTAAATAAGCCTCCGCTGCGGCGTCGTAATCCCGATTGTTATACGACGCCGCTGCTTAGGCTTCCCCAGACGGGAGACATCAACAACATAGAGATATATGCCACCTCTTCACCGTTACGCAACGCCTCGCACAAGGTTTATGGTCAAGGTCAGGAATTTACTGAGCAGCCCTGGCAGTCTGATGGAACCTTAGTCATCTCCTGCGACTACGATAGATGACTTAGGGTCCATCAGATTCAGTGCTGCTTACATCAGATTGATAAAGATATGTGCCACCCTGACAAGACCATAAGGTAACGCAACCAAAACTGCACAAGGAGCCTCGTTTAACAATACAGTCTCTTACTTCGATCCTGACACCCGCAGATTGTCAGGTCTCAGGATCGAGAATCCACTGTATTTATCAGATTGATAAAGCAATGCGTCATAGGCTCAGAGTGCTAAACACGAAAACAAGTAAGCAAATGAATAACATCTACCACGAGTCCGTCCAAGCCGTTAAGGACGGAGCAAAATTCAGGGTTGACCTCGAAAGGAGAAACCTTACGATTGACGGCAAGAAGATTATCACAAACGGAGAGTACGAGGGCGAGCTGGAAATGAGTCTGGCAACGCTTGATGACTTCCTCTACACCGTGGAACGCCTCTACACCTTCTACAAGCACTCAGTGCCCTCGGAGCGCAGCGAGAGCAAGTCACGCCAATACTTCCGAGCATTGCCCGAGCGGGCACTCTCGGACGAGGATATGCTCTACGGCAAGCGCCGAGACCCAGCACAGATAGAACTTGAACTCTACATCCTCTGCCAAGTGCTGCTCGGAATGGAGTGGAACGAAGAGCGTATGGGCAAATGGTTCTGGCAAAGCAAGGAGGACAAGGACCTCGTGATTCTCAAACAATGGATTCAACCGGGAAAATAATCCCATTAACAACAAATAACTTATGAGCAAAAAGAATGAGACAAAAGTTCTCTGCCCCGAGTGTGGTGCGGAGTTCGCAATCGCCGAGAAGACAGTAACGACGGTTGCAACAGTGATTGGTAAGGATGCCGGTATCGGCATTGTGTATGCAGAGGTTGTAGGCAAGGAGCCCAAGCCCCAGAAGAAACTGCCCAAGACAGCCAAGGAGCGCATCGAGGCGCTGCGAGATGCAGGCGTAGATGTGAGCCACCTCTTCGCTATGCAGGGTGCCAATGGTGGTGAGTGTGTAGCATCAAACAAGGATGGCAAGTTGGTTGTCCTCGATGACAACGACCCGCTCTTCGAGCTTATCATCAAGCAGGGCACAGTGCCTAATCCTCGATTGTTCCGCCGTTGGGTGATGGCACAGATGTTCCATATGATGACCGCCATTGACTATCGCACCAAGCAGCCTATGGGTGTTACCGCTATGATTCACCGTATGGGCTACGAGTATCAGTGGAAGATGCTCCTCGACGAGCTCTATGCACAGATGAAGATGGAGCACCGTGACCCTGAGAACTTCACAGACCGCAACCGCTGGTTCAACAACGAGGTAGCCACTAAGATGGCAAGCGAGTATATCGGACTCCTCAAGAAGCGTGTCGATACGCTCAAAGTCCGTAAGTGCAAAGGTATCCCTTACAAGCGTATCGCCGGCAAGAACATCTTTGTATCTGACCTCTACAGCAAGCTCTACCACCCGTTGGAGAGAGCGATGTATGCTATCCGCAGAGCAAAGAATGCTGCAAAGCTCTACGAGGCTGTGGCGGAGTTCAACTCGCTGCGCCTCAAGATGCACTGGAAGACTCCACAGTGCAGTGCGTGGATTGATGCCTACAAGGGTTCGGGAGCCTTCTTCACGATGCAGAACCTCATCCGCTTCCACGGCTGTGTGGCATACGATGATGCCGGTAAGCGTCTGGACAAATACCAGTCGTTGGCGTTCATTACCACCAAGGCTAAGATGTACCGCAACGGCGATGGCTGGCGTCTCTTGGCTGTATTGAAGAAGATGCTCGAAGATAACGGCATCGACCTCAAGCGCAAGATGGCCGAGTGGCGTAAGAAGTAGCCCGGCACGGTTGGCAAGCAGGTATTGATGGGCTGACATATTTAGCACGGCCTTGTTCAAGCGACCCGCGAACCGGTATATCAACCGGTTCGCGCGTTCATCACAAGGAGTTACATCGGATGATTAGAGTTATGCCCCCGGTCTGCAATCGTACCACCAACTTTTGGCAACCTCGATATGAAGGGCCATCACATTTACTACCGTCCTGCGGATACGATGCCCTCCCAGCTTGATTAGCTGTTGGGCATCCTTCAGTAGGACGCTTACATCAAACAATTAGAGTAATGCCCCCGAATGGCATTCATATCTTTCAACAAAAAAACTACAACTATGAGCAAGAAACAACTACGACGCAGAGCATATCTGCTCTCAAAAGTCCGTGAACAAGGTATCCGTTGCAAGACACACGCAAAGACTATCTTCTGTCCCTATGGCGAGGACCCCGTAAAGATGCCTTATGTAGGCAACCTCATCAGTGAGTTCCAGTTCTGTGTACAATTTGAGATGGTAGCATAATGGAGAGAGGTGCAATAGCAACGCTCAAAGAACCATACTTGGGCTACCGCCGCATAGAACTTATCGAGCCCTATGGTAATCAGTGGCTCGTCAGGATCTGCGAGAGCGGCAAGGAGATTACCGTCTATGAAGACGAGTTCGAGTTAGACTAAAATCAGAATCATTATGGCAATAGGAATTATTCAGGCTATATGTGGCGGCTGTTCGTGCGATGAGCAGCAGGCACAAGAGTACCTCGATGATGAACTCAGGTATCTGCGTGAACTACGCGAGGTGAACGATATGCAGCATAGCGACATCGAGTTGGCTTGCACAAACCTCGGCATCGAAGCCGACTATGAGGAGTATTTCATTCAGGCATTGGCCGTATAGGAAGGAGGATATTATGCACGCAGCAGAAGAATATTTACGCAACACCGCAAACCCGCCATCACTACATGTGCAGATTGGCGGTAAGCGTCGCAGGCTCTTTATCAACCGCGACCAGAATCAGATAGGCATCGTTGCCCCGAACAAGAGAAAATGTGGTTATCTCTTCACGGATTGGGATAGCATCGAAAAGGTGTTTTATCCATCAGACCACGCCCCCAAGAGTGCCGAGGAGGCTAACCGTCAGATGGTGCTGAAGTATCAGCGCCTGGCAAGCAAGGCGACATTCACAGGTCCCTACATTAAGAAGGCACTCAACCCTGACCCCACAAAGTCGCTATACGAGAACGGTCTGACCACAGGAACACGCATCGATGGTCAGGTTATATCGCTCAAAGCCGTAGAGAAATGGTGCGGAGAACTCACTATGCAACAGTTCCGTGAGGCTCTGCGTGAGGGTAAGAAGTTTTACTCTTTACGCTTCGACTTCCGTGGCTACGATGGCTCGCTATGGGTTGAGCCCTGCGAGATTGAGGGCGACACTTCGGGTAAGCGAGTGCTTAATGCAGGCTTCAGCAAGGAGTTTCGTGGCTGTGGAAACGGCTACTACTACCTACTAATCAACGATGAGAACTTCATCGGCTACGACATTGACTAACCAACAACAAAAGATATGAGCAGACAACTACACTTTGGAACAACCTACCAAGTACAATACGGCTACGGCGGTATGTTTGGTAGCGATGGGCAGGATGCCCTATACGATATCTTCTCGATGTTCGAGATTGAGAATAATGCCGAGGACATCTACACCGATGACTACGAGGTTGAGCGCGAGGAACTCAAGCGTCTTCGCCAGATGCTTATCGACAAGGATGAGAAGTATCGGGAGAATGAGGAAGAGTTAAACAGATACCTCACAAAGATTGAGATGACACTCGAGGAGTTCATCACAAAGGTGCTTGACCGCCTCATCAACGACAGCGACCAGCAGAATGAGTATGTACTATTATCGTGGTATTGATATGGAGGAGAGAGATTTGATTGTATGCGAGGAGTGCGGCTCGACAGAGATTCAGACGCAGGCGTGGGTGGATGCCAATACCCACCAGTATATCGGCGAGACGGGCATTGACCGTGATGATAACTGGTGCAACGAGTGTGAGGCTCACAACTACTTCTGCACGAAGACGGAGTTTGTGGAGCGAATGGAGGCTTGGTGGGGCGATGCCGACTTCCCCGCAATGGAGAGGGTTACGGGCTACCGTCAGGATGACTTCTCACCCGAAGAGGGCTATCAGGATTTTGTTGATGCCTGCAATGAGTGGTGGAAGGCGAAATCCTACGATGAGAAGCGAGCAATCTTCAAAGAACAGAAAAGCGAGGAGTAGCCTATGGTATATCAACTACTCAAAGACATTGAGCAACTGCTAGGTGGCAAGGAGTCACTTACAGCTGCCGAGCAGAGCATCTTGGAACGCTCCTCGAAGGTCATTTCAACGATGCGTAATCCAGAGGATACCGAACTACTCAAAAAGGATGAACTACTTATCCGCTACTGTCCTGCCACGAAGCACCCTGTGCTTGTCTACTACGATGGTGACGGTATGTGCTCCTGCCTGCACAACGACACCGTGGAGGAGGATATGGCGGATGTGAAGCGTTGGCTAAAAGAGATGACACAAGAACAAACCAACAGTAATATGAACTACGACAAAGAAGAAGAGTTAATGGATGAGATACTCTCGTCCGAGGAGAACTGCGAGACATTTATGGAGGTCGTGATGTCGGAGATACAGTCCGATGAGGAGACCTACCGCCACAAGGCACACCAGCTTATTCAGGCATACCGTGAGGATAACTGCGGGGATATGCTTATGGCACTCTGCGGCTGGTCTATGCACACCTTACTAATCAAGTATCAAGAGAAAAAAGAGCAAAGCAATGAATAGAATTTTAGAAGCAGTGAGGGCGTACTTCAACGCCATTGAGAACCCTACAGATGAGGAGAAGCGAATACAGGCGATGCTTGCCGAGGGTTTCTTCCCGATTACCTCGGTCTGCCGCGATGACCTTCGAGCAAGACACTTCGACGCCGACAAGGCAACAGATGAGCAGATGCAGGAACTTGCCCGCCGTATGGCAGACGACTACTGCGAGCAACTATTCTGGGATAGTATGGAGATTATCGCAGAGGCTGTCGGCATACCTAAACGCAGAGTTGATTTCTGTCCCAAGTGTGAGTCGGAGTTGGTCTACTTCGATGTAACCACAGGGTGCAACCGATGCTCCAACTGCGGCCAGGAATGGGACAACAACACCTACGCTATGGTTGAGTTTCCCGATGACGGCACCTATTTCGAGCAGGAGGAGATTGGCTATCCCGTATTCGAGCGAGAGGACAACGGAGCAAGGCTTGTCCCCGAGTATGAGTATATGTTGCAGTATGGCAGAACGCCTGACCGAGAGAAGTGCTATCGTGCTGTCGAGTGGCCCGAATCGCAACAGTTTATCGGCAACGAGGAGTGCCTGCTTATCAACGATGACGAGGGCTTGGAGCGCTTCGGTTCATCAGCATATTGGGTACCCGTAAAACTCTTGGAGAAGGTATGATAGCACTCATAGACCCATTCAAGGAGGAGATGCTGGAACGAGGTTTTTCGGCATATCATCTCGGCACCCGTGTAAATATGCTTACGGGTGAGATATCGCTCATAAAGAGTGATGAAGCGCAGAGCCATGCCAAAGAGGTGTACGACTACATCAAAGAGCGTGAGATTGACGACATAGCCACCTACGACCACGAGTCGGTGATGGAACTTGCCAGCGACTTTGTTGGTGACCATATCGTACCCGAGGGTGTAGATGAGGAGTATGGAAACTCTGACGAGTATGTCGATCTGCTCGACTGGTGGTGCGAGATATTCTCCTACAACATAGCGGAGTTGGCGATGTGCCATTACTTCGAGACACATAAACATCTTGTAGACAGATAACCGGGCGGTGAGCATTTGCTTACCGCTTTTTTAATAACCTTTTAACACAAAATCATTATGGCAAATCAAATGGTAATGACTGCTCCTACGCAGTTCAATTTCTCGGTGAACAACATCGAAACAATGAGTCTCGACACCCTGCGTCGTACTCACAAGGAAAACGACATCTACGGTCAGCCCGTCAAGGGTATCTACCACTACGAGGTTATCCAGCGTATGGCCGACCTCTGCGAGAAGCACAACCTGAACTACGAGGTCGAGGAGATCTTCGCAGCACAGAACAAAAACAAGAATCAGCCCGGCGTGGTGGTACTGCCACAGGTGGAGCGTGAGTTTGGTGTGCAGGCTGTCGAGGCACATATCCTGCGCCGCATCTACACTACAATCCGCATCAACGACTGGGAGACAGACGAGCTCACCACAACGCTTGTCGTGGCATTCCATCAGGATGGCATTCAGGCGGCCATCGGTCCCTGCGTCAAGATATGCCACAACCAATGCATCCTCTCTCCGGAGCGTAGCGTGGCAAACTATGGTCGTGATAAGGTAACAACTGAGGAGTTGTTTGACCGTGTGGATGAGTGGCTATCTAACTTCCACACCAATATGACCGAGGACCGTGAGCGTATCAAGCGACTCAAGTCAAAGGTTGTATCGCCTACGGAACTGTACGCCTTCATTGGTCTTTTGACAGCTATCCGTGTATCACACGACAGCGCCGACAAGCGACTCTCCTCACAGGTGGATACCTATCCTCTGAATCAGGGACAAATCTCGGTATTTACCGAAGACCTACTCAAACTCAACCTCGAGAAGGGCAAGATAACCCTCTGGGACATCTATAATGTGGCAACTGAACTCTATAAGCCAGGGCGCACAGACATCCCTGCGATGATTCCGCAGAATGGAGCGCTGGCGGAGTTGCTACTATCACAAAACATAGCAACAGCATAATATGACACGCATCAAAGGACAACTCACGACAGCCGACTACCTTCCCATAGCCGAATTTTACAAACTCATAAACAATCTTGAAGCCGATGGCCAGTATATGTGGGAGGCGTACTGTTGGCTCTCGTTCTGCACCGCCTTCCGATGCTCGGATGTGCGGACACTGCGCTGGCGAGATGTGCTTAACCGCACAGAACTCGTCCGCATAGAGAAGAAGACAAAGAAGAGCCGTATGGTTAAGTTTAGTGACGATGTGCGACAGAAGACACAGCACCTGTACGAGCTGTCGGGTTGTCCTGATGTGGATAGTCTGATACTATATAACCCACGAACAGGTGAGCCCTACACGATAGTACATATCAACCGTCAGCTCAAAGTCTTCAAGGCTAAGTATCGAATGAAGATTCGAGCATTCTCAACTCATACCTTCCGCAAGACATTCGGCAGGTATGTTTACGAACTTATGAAACGCTCCCCGGAGGCTCTGGTGCTGCTGAACCAGATATTCAAGCACTCGACCATTGAGACAACGAGGCGTTATATCGGATTGGCACAGGAGGACATCGACAAGGTCTTTATGTCAATCCACATATAATTTCTGCCGGGCAGACACTCCTTTGGGGTGCTGCTCGGCTACTCTTTAACTACAAGACTTCAACATTATGAGCATACAGATTGGAAAACTACTCGCGAACGGCACTGTTCGACACATCAAAGTAACAAATGAGGAGCTCTCGGAACGATTCATCAGAGTCCTCAAACGATTTTATCCCAATGAGGAGCGTGTGGATGCACTCATCGCTCTGGGCGATATTCACCGCTTGGGTCCTTCACCTTATGGCAGATGGAGCGACTGCCGAGATGAGATACACTGCTTTGGGGCTATCCGTGATGGGCGTAGGGATAACACGCACCTGCCACGCACGGCAGATAGCGTGGAGGTATTTCGCTCTTTTGCCGATGACTGTTTTCTCTTTGCCGAGGGTAAGTGGTACTACCTCGCCATGGAAGAGCAAATACCTTTAGAAGAATACGACTTCAAGCCCAACAAAAACACCATCTGCAACCTTACCATATTCCGCAATAGACAAGCATCCCTCTGCCCGGCGCCACGAATGAATAGTTGGCAGGAGATTGAGGAGTATGCCGAGCGAGAGGGCGAGATACTCTACATCTTCCGTGGTCGCAGACTGGTAAGAATAATTAAACCATCAACATTTAACGAGGAGAAGAAATATGTATAAGAGCATTAAAGTAGCATTGGAATATCTGCCCGAGGAGTTTGTAACACAAGAGATGGTCAACGAGGCAGCAAAGTGTAAGGATGTCGAGGTCTTATCATATATCCCTCAGCGATTCCTAAACACACAACTTATAGAACAAGTGATTGCCAACTGCGACAACTGTTGGCATAGCTTCAAACTAAAACATATCCCCGAGGAGTGTCGCACAGAGACCGTATGTGCCTACGCAGTAAAGAAGAGCTGGCGCAACATCTATGCTGTACCTACCCACATTATGACACGAGAGATGGCTCTTAAGGTGGTGCAGAATTGTGCCGGCGACCTCGATATCCTCTCGGCAATACCTGCTCATATATGGGACAATGAGTTGGCGATAGAGGCTATGGTGTCGCTCATAGGAAATGTACATCGTATTGGAGACTACACCAATGCAATAATGCGTGTGGAGATAGTGCTCGGCTATCTACCTGCATCGCTCAAGACACAGGAACTGTTTATTGCTATGCTCGAGCGTGAGGCTCTCGATGTGCTCTGTGTGGACCGCGTAACACCCACTAAATTCAAGAACAAACTCTATTACCAGTATCTTGCTAAGCGAGACCTCTCGATGGTGCCTCATAAGTATATCTCATACGAGGTGCTCTATGCTGCAGTATTCTCGGAGCATAACAATAAGGTTCATAATGAATATGTATTGGGGCACTATCTGCACCTCCTTGATGACCGCCTTGCTGACCAGTTGGTACGCAGGTATGCATATGTGTTCAAGACATTGCCCGATAAGTTCCGCACAGCGAAGCGACTTGTGCTGGCGTTAGACAGTAGTTCACGAGATAGCTACACCTTAATCAATACGGAGGATAGCAAAGATAGCAGACTGCTCACAGTAGAGGTTTGCAAGGCCTTTGTTCGTCGTGGCGGCTCGTGCCCCACATTCCCGCAGAAGGTATGGACTCGCAAGTTTGTGGAGTACTGCGAGGAGAACTGCAAGTCGTACCAATGGTTTGAGCAGATGCCGACAGAGTTCCAAACGCCGAAGAACACACAAGCGGCATTCGACTACAACAGCTACAACATTCGCTATTTCTTAAAGCGTTTCATCACTCCCGCAATGGCGAAGTCGGTGTACCGTGAGAACTACTACAATTGCTGGGTGCCGAAGCACTTTATCTCCGAGTTTGTTAAACAGACAGGACTCTCGGAGAAGTTCTACGGCGGCGAGCGTTCACTGCTCACTCTCAAAAACAACCACGAAGATTACACCTACTGCAAGATTGGCAACACTTACATCGGCTTCTACTACACCGATAAGTATAATCCTAACACTGCACGCCTGATTATGACCCGCGCCGAATCGCGCTACTGCAAGCCCTCACGAGTATTCGAGTGCGGTGTGAGCACCTTCCACCGTACTTGGCTCGAAAAGATTGTCGCGGAGAATGATCCGCTCTTCGAGAAGCCGAAGGTAGATAAGTCGTTGCGTGCTGTGCAGGCATTAGGCTACTATGGTGTGGAGAAAATCAAGGACATCAAGCGTACAGAGATTTTCCGCAACACATTCCTCGGTGAGACAATCGGCTACTGTGCCCGCCGCAGAGACCTCACATATCACAGCGACAACTGCGCGACACTCCTCGAAGGAATGCTCTATAAGATTAAGGGTATGGCTGTGCCGGATGACCTTGGCGAGGAGCCTGTATCCTACACGGCAGATGAGTTGCATAAGAAGTTCGGTTTCTGCTATGCCGGTATGACCGCCTTTGCTGAGGATTACAACCTCGATATGAGCAAGGCATATACCGTGCAACAGATGCGCCAGATAGTCCGTGAGGTCGGGCCAAAGCCTTCGCTTACAAACTACAAACGAGAACTCAAGAAGATAAAAGTGATATAATATGGAGACAAAGAAGATATATCTGCTATACCGTGGCGATGCTTGGCTCAGCACTGCATCGCTAACTCTCATCGCACCTTTTACAACCTTTGAGAAGGCAGTCGACTACCTACACAAAAAGAGCCGCGAATATGGTATTAGCCGAGATGCAGTGGCTCAATTTAAGAGTATCCGCCAGACACAAGGGCTTGAAGAGAACTTCTACTGCGAGGAGTTGGAGGTGGACCCCGAACCCAAAGCAGATGCGTTCTACGACCGCATCTTCAAATATGGTCAGTCGGAACTTTCACGAGGTGAGTTGGAGTCGCTACCAGTGCCGTTCTGTACCAAGGATGTAACTGACGAGCAGATGGAGAATATAGTAATGGACACGGAGTTAGATACCCGTGATAGACTCCGCCTGAATGAGGGCGAGCCCATCGACTTTGAGAATGACCGCCACAGTGAGGTGTGGTGGGAGGAGATGGAGGCCGCCGTATGTAGACATAATGTCCCGTACTACGAGGACATAGACGAAGAATAATTGTTCATCACACGCCATAATGATGACCGACCGTCACGGTTTCACAAACGCCGTGGCGGTCATTTTTTACTTTTTTGAGGTGATTTCTTCACCCCAAGAGAGTTTTATACACCTACTCTTAAACAACAAACACAACAGCATATGACAAAGAAAATCAGTTGGCAGGAGGTAAACACCCTGCGAAAAGCATTGCAGGAGGAGATTGTATCGCTCCTCAAAGAGAGAAACATCACCGAACTTCAGTTGGAGTTTGACGAAGACTCACAGTCTCCAACCTATGTGGTAGACTACTGCCATCGTTACGATGCGTGGTACGAGAAACAAGTTACCGCCATAGGTATCTGTGAGGATGGCGATTGGTACCTGAAGGTCTATGACAATCAGGAAGACGAGCACTCGACAATCTATGCCAGCGAGACAACACTCGCAACAAACAACATTGATTGGTTGCTCGGTATCCGTGACAACATTTGTGAGATCCTAAAAATAGAATAGTATGCCAGCATCAAAGACAATCTATCTTACCGTGCGCGTGGATATCTTCAACCCCAATGTGGAGGAGATAACCGATGACGAGGCACAGGATGTAGTCAGCAACCTTGACTACGAGTTTCAGAACTACAAAGACTACGAAATGCAGACCGAGATCTGCGGTATCAACGACTAAACACAAACAGCAATATGAGAAAATTCAAGAATGGGCAGCGTGTCTATTGGAATGACCCTGCCGGTGAGACATCGGGCGAATATACAGTCCTCGATGCACACGAAGAGAAGTACCAGAACTACACAGACGAGGATGTAGAGGATTATGATGACCGCATCATCCTCATTGGTGATGGCCATAGCGAGGCAGAGGTAAATGCGGAGGAACTTGACATACTTTGTCCGCTCTCTCCCGAAGATATTCACGAGGTACAGATGATGCAGGAGGCTATGCAGGACCTGCGTCAGGATATGCTTAAGATGATGCGGGAGACCGTATCGAAATATGACGAGCAACGATTGGAGCACCCTGATGGGCACTCGTTCACCTTCCACGACGAGGATGGAGACAAGTGCGAGGTCGTGGCTCTTGAAATAATCGAGGGTGAACTGACCGCCCACTTGGAGTATGAGAATCTAGGTATAGAGAGAAATGTTCCCGTGAACTCCCTTGATGTCTTAGAGCTATACGATATTATGGTAGAAATGATAGATGAGTAGCAATGGAGAAGATGAGTGCCTTACAACAGAAGATGGAGGACTCGTTTGTTGAGTTCTGCGAGGAGCACGGCCATGAGCCACGCTACGCCAATTGTGAGATTGAGTGGCAAGATGACCACAACACCTGCAATGTTGTCTTCAAACTATCGTGCGATGTGGACGAGAGCGAGGATGACAAGATATTCTACTACTGCAACTCCGTGCGAGACCTTCAATCGATGACCGAGAAGGGCTCGGAGGACTTTGTGATAACAGATATTCACTCATTTGAAGACGATCTGCTTTAACTATGCTACAACAGAGACTTTACGACCTATCGGCAGAGTATGTGAACACACTCAAAGCACTGCCACACCGACCCGATGGTTGGTTGCCACACATTGTCTATGTCGAGGAAGAGGGAGACTATCCTGTATTCACTCGCTACCGATTGACGGAACTGAGAAATGACGGCAGCTGCACGCTTATCAACGACGAGACGGGCGAGGTGTTTACCGATAGACACCTCACGGAGATTAACATCGAATGGCTCGACACGCTGCTCAGTTGGTACAACGACTGCTGCAACGAGCAAGGACTGAAAACCCAAAACGAGTAGCCTATGCCATACAAAAGTGAGAAGATATCCATCAGCGGCACAGAGTATGACCGCCGACAGAAACTGACACCCGAACAGCGTGCCGAGATTTACCATCGCTACCATACCGAAGAAGTAAGCCAGCGACAGTTGGCACGAGAGTATGGTGTGAGCCGAAGACTGATAACATTCCTCATAGACCCCGACAAGATGGAGGCATCACGCCACCGACTCAAGCGTAGCAAGGCGAAGGGAATGTATAAGCCCGATAAGAAAAAGTGGGCCGAAACTGTACGAGAGCATCGCCACTACAAACAACAATTATTCAAACAAGGAAAAATTCAGATAGCAGTATGAGACCAGGAGACCAGGAGCGAGAACTCCAAAGAAAGTTAGTCGACAGCGTTGTGTTTGTCGCAGCAAATCACCAGCCAGAGAATTGGCTGCCTATGAAAGTAACCGTCATCGAGTACCCCGAAGATGAGAATGGCGAGGAGCAGCAGCGACTGGCCGAGTGTATGCTCAAGGAGATATTCGAGAGTGAGGAGTGCTGTATGCGTGAGATTGGTACCGCCACAGATGAGCCATACGGCGTAAGCGAGATTATCAATAAGTCGCTTATCGAGGTGTGGGAGAAGTACACGCACATCTACCACAAGGAGTGGCGTAGAAATGCCATTGCCTACCTCAAAGTCAACACCAAGGCTCCGGAGAGTATCATCGAAGCATTCGTAGATACCCAGTGGAAGAAAGAGGAGTTGTTTGCCGACAACCTCACAGAGTTTAACGAGGCGTACAATTATAAATAGCGTAATAAGATATGAAGACAAAAGAAGAGTTATATAGCGAGAACTTTGATGTTCTCAGTGTAAATGGCAAAGAGGTTTTGTTTACCTGCCTGCGCATCAGCAGAGAGATTATTCCCGAGGGGCTCCACGCCTACGACATTCGTGAGTCGGATACCGGAGGTGAGTTCGCCACCATAGAGCCCCGTGTAATTGTAAACCACGCAGGAACAATCCTCTCGAAGGAAGTAATCGAAATGGGACCTGATGGTTTTGTGGAGATTGACGAGTACGGATTTGAGGACTCGATGACACTCCAGGAGTGGTTGAATAGTAACACTTAATTGATTGGATATGGATATTAAGAAACTGACTCAAGATTACAAGGAACGATTCTTTGCCTACGCTGAACAGGTGGCAGAGAATCCTCCCAAGAAGGGGAAGAAAAAGGGAGAGTTGGAATCTCCCAACTTCCTCAAAGAGGTTATAAGACCTATACTTGATGCATTGGTGGATTTACTTCCGGAATATGGTTTTGCAAAGACCACTGACAGGTACGCAATGTACGGTGAATACTACCGCATTAAGGCTGGCATCGTACTCATTGGAGGTTTCTCCATTGACGATGACTTTAAGTTGTTATACACGCCTCTATTTCACGGCAAACCTTGTGGCGAGAGTTGTGAAGTGGTAGATATTACACAGTTGGTCAATACTTTACGCCGAGAGTTTGAGCGGAGAGGTATCAAAACAAAGTAACTATGAAAGATTTCAAGCAGAAGGCTGACAATGCGGTATTCGTTGCATCAGCCATTGGACCTTGGGGTATTCTAATGCTCATAGTAGCTATCGCAGGTTTAGTGAAGTGCTGCGTTATAAAACCTCCTGACCTAACAGAGGAGAGCATCAATAAGAGTGGTAACATTGTGGAGCATGTAATGGTGCTGGACAGCACAAACAATGGTTTCAGGGTGGTGTATGCCACATCAGAGGCCGTGACCAATGAGAAGTATGAAGAGATACGAGGTCGGCCTCATATCCATACAAGATTCGATAGGTTGAAGATTGAGGCTCCAAAGCATTTTGGAGGAAGTCTGCTCAACACGGATATATGCGATTTCGCACTCTATGCTTATCGATTCCCGATAGACAATGATCTGCGAATTCATAATATATTCGTTGCAGGAAAGGAGAAGATGAACTTCTATGTTCAACCCAACCCGAACCTGCCGAATTGTGCTACTTGGATGAATTTTGGCACTGAACAGGGCAACCAGTATCTTAATTTTCACGACATAAATGTCTATGTACCTAACGGTGGTAAAATTTATCGCTACTGGAAGTGTAGGCACTTGTTGCAAGTCTCTGATAATGACGAGCGTTTTAGCCATTTCACGGAAGATGAACGACTATTCTGATGATACATTTTCTCTATTCACAATCCACCGTAACACGCTGAAAATTAACGATTAAAACACTTGGCAGACAACCAAAATAAATGTATATTTGTACTCCATTTAGCGTGATCGAGTAACCAAGTTTGTAAATTGATTGAAATAGATTGAATATGGTAGACAAGTAAAATGACATCGGAGAAGTCGCAGATTAAGTTTGCGAAATCGGAAAGAACGGGAGAGCTGATAGGCTTTGTTTCCCGTCACTCAAAAACTCGTCAATTGAAAGGAGTCAGGGAAGACTCAAGATATGGCAAACAGATTTGTGTCCTGGCAGAAGATCTGAAAGGTACAATCGAGCCAAATGTTCTCTATTCGGTTGAATTGAAGCCTATGCACAAGGCTAAGGGATATGTGGTAGTTGCCGCCACACCCGTACAGTTTCCTGCGACAGTAGAGACCATAATCGTTCCCAAAACGCTGTATAAGGTTACAGTGTCATTCGGCAACAAGACCATCTATCTCGACCCGAAGGACGGCAAAAGTGCAATGAGCCGAACACTCGATGGAGTGCTCCCTGTCCTTAGAGAACGCAAGGACATCGAGAACCACGAGGAGGTGATAGCCGACTTTATCAAGCAGGCTCAGGAGTTGATACGCCGATTCGAGCAGGACGGATATATCTACACCGGCAAGCGTTACATAGGAGGTGGTCACAAATGATGCGCCCAATAGTAGGAATAGCCACTGACGGCGCACATTCCACGAAGGAGAGGTTGACACGCTACAGAGCGGTTGACCTCACTTCTGGATTGGAACTCTTCAACCATTCGATAGGCAACAAAACGAATAATATCGGAGAGTTTCTCGCCATCATAGAGGCTGTCAAATATATCCTCAGACACCCCGAAGCACCTCGTATTATCTACTCAGATAGCATTACCGCAATCACTTGGTATCGTAATAAGCAAGCTGCGTCATCCCAACGCTGTGAGCAGCTGCAATTAGCCGAAATATTCCTCAAAGTTATGGCGGCTAAAATAGACGATATTCAGGTACTCCATTGGGATAATCGTGAGTGGGGAGAGACACCTGCGGACTTCGGAAATAAGTAATCTCTAAATATATAAGTAGGTATGGCAAAGTTGAAGACGCATTCTACACGAGTTGTAGAGATTCGTGAACAAGACTATCTATTGTTGTTGGAGAACTCGATTAAAATGGAGGCGCTCAAAATCGCCGGGATTGAGAAGATGGCAATCTATAAAGCAATGGAACATATATTGAATAACCAACATATTGATATCCTCATAAAACCGATCTCCACTAAATATAAATAATATATAGGTGACTCCTATACACCTTCAATTAGATACAAATAAACTAAACTAATTAGAACCAATAATATACAAAAGTGGCGTATGTAGTGAACCTTGTAGTTCTCTCATACGCCACCTTAGTTTATTCACAATGCATCTTCGAAAGATGCTTGATTTCAGTGCTTTACTTTCAAAAGTTTTATTTACCTTTGCAGTCGTAGTTTTTTGGCTTAGTTACGACCTCCATGTAGTCTTCTATGTAGGATTTCGCAATTTTCGTAAAAACTAACACTGAAAATCAATCAGTTAAAAACAAAAAGCATAGTCCGAAATGAGCTTCAGCAAAAAATTGATGAAATGATTCAAAAAGCTTCGACCCTGAAAGACGCTATGGCGGATGTACAAGATTCTGTTTCTAAAGGAGCAAGTGATACGTTTACATTCGACGCAATATCACAAGGAATAGACGCCATTGTGTCAAGTATGGGAGCAGCCACCGGAGCCACCCACTTATTAGGAATGTCGGATAAAGAACTGGAAGAAATACAAACCGACCTTCAAGCGGCTTTTGTTATCAGTAATTCGATTATCAGGATTCAGACAGCATTACAAAAGCAAAGCTCTTTGATGAAAGGTGTGGCCGCTATTCAAGAAGCTGCATTGGTTAAAGCTACAAATTTGAATACTGCCGCCCAGGGGAAAAATATCATTGTAACCAAAGCTGCAACAGTTGCGCAAGCGGCTTTTAACCTTGTGGCTAAAGCAAATCCTTATGTTCTTCTAGCGATGGCATTAGTTACTGTTGTAGGGGCTTTGGCATTATACGCAAAAGGAACGGCAAACGCTTCCGAGAACCAAAAACGTCTAAATGAATACGAAAAAGAATATAGAGAATATCTCGAATATAAATCTCGCACTTTAATACAAGTCAATGATGAAAACATAAAAGGCCTTCAAAGAGAACTAGAAATAGCTAAATCCCGAAAAGCATCACTTTCTGAAACAAGGACTTTAGAAGATGAGATATACAAAGAACGTCTCATTAGAAATAATAAATTACTCGGCTTTTATAGTGAAGAAGTCCACAATATAGATCAAAACAAGGACAAATTAGAACAATATAAGGATCAGTTAAACAGAGTTTATCAGGCTATAAGAGATGAACATAAAGAAGTGTCTATTGATTTAAATTTAAACGGGAAAATAAGCAAAAAGAAAGTCCAAGATGCAAAAGAGTTACTCCAGCAAAAAATAAATGAAACAGAAGAAAAAATACAAATTGGAGTTGAACTTGCTACGGAAAATAAGGACCTGAAATCAGAGCAAGAAAGAATTAGAAATCAAAGAATAGAAGAAAACAGGCAAATTGCAGATAAAGAAAAATCTCTTATTCGAAAGGCGGAAGACGAGAAGGTTCAACTAATCGGAGACGGCTTCACCCGTCAACGTCTACAAACAGCTGCATCTTTTCAACGTAGAATAGAAGATTTGAAGCAACAACTGAAAACAGAATCCAATCTGACAGTCAAAGGAAAGCAGGCAATCAACGATCAAATAAAAGCATTAGAGCAACAACAAGCCAAAAACTTGGAAGATATAAACCGTAAGCAGCAACAAGCCGAACTAGAAGAGTATCGACGTACGCAAGATGTTGCCATCTCCATACAGGAAGAAGGGGTTGAAAAGAAAAAAAAGATTGCATGGGTTGAGTACGAACGCCAGGTTAAAGATCTTCAGGACCAAATAATGAATGATGACATTTTAACGCCCAAGCAAATAAAGTATCTTTATGACAGAATCAAGCTATTAGGGGAACAATACCAGAAAGAAAAGGCTCAAATAATCATAGATGAAAACAACCGCCTTGCAGAAGCGGAAATTTCCAATCTTAGTACCAGTGCTTTAAACGAGCAAAATATTCTTGACAAGAAATATAAAGAAGGGAAAATAAGCAGAGAAAACTATGAAAAAGAAAGCCTTGCTATCACTGCCAAATACTCAAAAGAAGCTATACGGCTACAGATTGCTCAAGCGGAAGCCGAGCTTGCAGAACTAGATGTCAATTCAGAGAGGGCAAAAGAATTGCAGGATGCAATAGATAATTTAAAAACGCAACTTGATAATTTAAATATAGGGACATTTGACGAAAAAGACAAAGCCATTGCCGAATTTACTAATGCCCTCCAAAATATGCAAAGTGTAGCGCAAGATTCATTAGGAAACACGGCTGACATCTTTAGTGCCTTCACTGATATAATCAACAAGTTTACAGAAAGCGGAGTAAGCAACTTTGGGAAATTCTGGGAAGAGCTTGATCCCACCGAGAAAGCTAGTATGATTCTTCAAGCTACCGCCCAACTTATGAACGGAATAACCTCTATTATGACATCTGCCTTTGATGCTCGTATTGAGCAAATAGAAGAAGAACAGGAAAAGAACGAGGAAGCCGGGGAAGAAGAGAAAGAACGTATTGAAGATCTAGTTAATAGCGGAGTTATAACTAAGGAAGAAGGTGAATCGAGAAAGAGAGCGGCAGAAGTTAGAACCAAACAAAAGCACGATGAACTGGAAAAGCAAAAAGCTGACTTGGAACAAAAGCAGGCCAAGTGGCAAAAGGCTAATTCTATTATTCAGACGACTATTGCTACCTCTCAGGCTATAATGAAGGCTTTGGCAGAGGCCGGACCTTTCGCTGGTCCTATTCTTGCGGCTGTAATCGGAGCTATGGGAGCCGCCCAAGTAGCTATAATTGCCTCGCAGCCGATACCTAAATACGCAAAGGGGACTGATAATCATCCCGGTGGTTTGGCTATTGTTGGTGATGGAGGCAGGCAGGAGGTTATTGAAACTGATAATGGTGCTTATATTACTCCTTCTGTTCCCACTTTGGTAGATATCCCCAAAAGAGCGAAGGTTATCCCTAATTTGGTCGATTATCGCAAGATGTCTTTACATTCTGATGCTCTAATGCTTGATCGACAAATGAGAAGCGGAGATAATGGAGAGCCGATAATAGTAAATGTAAATAATAACGTTGGTAGATTAGAACAAAAGTTTGAGGATATAACTGGAGAAACAAAGAAAATAGTCAGATACCTAAAGAAAAGGACTAATCTATCCGATTGGAAAAGAAGTGAAAGAAATATTTAAACAATTATTTAATAGGATATTAATATGCTATACACTGACCTAGACAAAATCTCATTGGATACATTCATAGATGTATTTACAGGAGATAAGAGTAAACTTATCATCGAAGGAGAACATTCTGAAAAAGAACTGTCCGAACAATCGGAGAAGCTCATTACCGAATATGTAGAGATAATCGGAGGAGCCTCTTTTCTGTCTGAAATGTCCCAAAGAAACAATATAATTAACCTTCACATAAAAATTGAATACATGAAAATTGTAGAAGTCATGATTGCTAATAATGATTGGGCATATGCAGCAGAAGCTCTTTCCCAATTGGGATTTTCATATTTCCCTTCCGAGCACGATAAGATACGCAAGAAAGTATCTTCTATCCTTTCTATGAGCAAATATATGCTTGAACGAATAAATGCTAAGGAAAAGCCGGGAAATAGCTCAAAAATGGATAAAAACTACTTTGCAAGAGAAAGAGTGATGGTTATGTCTCATTTTGGGATACAGATCCGGAAGAGTGAGATCAGCGCAAAGGAGTATGCTTTTATGGTAAAGCGCATGTGTGAAGATATTAAAATAATGAATAATCGTAAAAGAAAATAATTATGTTTAGATGCCAGATATTAATAAACGGAATATCTTATGAAGCAACTGACGATCTCAAGAACTGGGATGATTTCGGTATTTCACAGAAAAGATCAAATTATGACGGGGTAATCCGGTCGTTTAGTACGAAATTTGAATTTGTCAACCGTTCCTACGAGCTTTTAAAGGAGGAGTTTGAACAACATTATCTATCAGCAAAGGCAGCAATAGTATTTTATCTACGGAATAATAGCTGGAATTGGGATAAGATATTTCATTGCACATTGGATTTTGGAACTTATTCGGAAGACGGTATGGTTGTCTCTATCAATGCGGTTGACGATAATCTCGCTGCTATCATCAAGGCAAAAAGGAATATTCTGTATGAATATCCGGTAGCCGATCTTTATACCCGAAGTTTGAATTATGATGGCTTGAAGTTTCAATATGAGGCTAAATATGTATTAGGAGGAAGTACTTATGAATCGGACGGTGTGCAGTATGTTAATATAACAAAGGTTTTCGGTGGAACTTATGCATATACAATCCCTATATATAAATTGAGCAACAGTGAACTTCCTTCTTTGGATTCCCCTATAATTTTTAGCGACGCCCAATTTACCGAAAGTAGTTTGGAGGAAGGGGTACCTTTTGCCGAAGCTTTGGCGGATGTGCATATTGATTTTAATTTCACAACAGACTATTATGTACACATATATGAGGGAATAGTTAAGAATATCAAGCTCCGGATCTTCAAGAAAGACTCTGGTGGGGCTATCGAAGACGTGTGGTCGCATTATAGTGACGGATTTTACAAATATATCAATGAAATTATACCAATTGATTTGATAAAAGGACAAAAGGTCTATTTTATGATGGAGTTGACTTTCGGAGCTCCTATCTCAGAAGGTTCTTTTACCAAAAATGTAGTTGACGTAGTTTTCCCTAACTTTTCATTGGGAATAAGCTTTATGTCTAGAATTAACACTGTAAACATAGATGTAATCTCGCCTATTACAGTTCTTGGAAAATTGCTGGATAGCATGACCGATAGTACCGAAACGTATTCCGGACTTATTGATGATTATGATCCCCGTATGAGCATGGATAGGCTTTCTACTTCCTATATCATGGCGGCGGAAAGTGCCCGTGGCCTTCCGAATGCAAAACTATATACTTCTTATAAAAAATTCTGCGATTGGTTGGAGGCTGAGTTTGGTTATGTACCTGTTATAAATGAAAACACTGTGACCTTCATGCATCGTGATAAACTGTTCACTTCAACGGTAGTTAAAGATTTAGGTACAGAAATAAATGATTATGAGTTCTCCGTGAATGACTCTTTAATATATTCTTCTGTAAAGGTTGGTTATGACAAAGAAGATTATGACAGTGTTAACGGCCGTGATGAGTTCCGGTTTACCAATGAATTTTCTACCGGGCTTAACTTGCGGGACAATACCTTGTCTCTGATAAGTCCGTATAGGGCAGATGCCTACGGAATAGAGTTTCTGGTTCAGAAAAGAGGCGAGGATACTACGGATAACGACAGTGATAATGATGTATTCTTTGTAAGTTGCGATCAAGACGGGGTGAATCTCAAATTGTATAGGGCATATACACCTTCCCAGCTTTCCGGGTTGCTAAGTCCTGAGACTATGTTTAATTTTCAATATTCGCCACGTTTTATGCTGGAGGCGAACAAAAAATATATAGGATCTTGTACTGGAATGCTTAAGTTTACATCTTCTGACGGAAATAGTGATGTTGCTATAGACGGAGTAAAGGAAACGGATGACTTCTCAATCCCTGAAAGATTATTTACGGTATCAGAGGTAGAAGTAGAGACAAGTGATATAAACTCGCCAGATGATTTGCTGGGGTTGGTATCTTTGAATAACAGAGGGAGAACTGTTATAGGATATATTAAGCAAATAAAATCCTATATTGGTAAAGCAAAATCATCCTCTTATACACTGATCGTAAAGGATATAAAAAAGTAGTCAAAATGAAGGTACATTCATATAAAGTTTGTACATTTGTAATGTAGTGTTGTGCGACACTATACTTCGTTTTGATGAAAACGACATTAGCCTATTACGTGTAAAATCCCCTGCTATCAAGAAAGGGTAACCAATCTTATTGAAAATCTGAATGGGAAAATTAGAAAGTACACTAAAAACAAGCTATCATTCCCAAATGATGATGCACTGAAAAAGTCTGTTTATCTGGCTATTACAGAAATTGAAAAGAAATGGTATCAACCAATTTGGAATTGGGCCTTGATTTTTAACCAATTTATCACCATATTTGAAAACTTCAGGATTCAGGTTTTATACTTGAATCCTGAAGTTTTCTATTTACACAATCTAATGGATAGTCCCGGAAGTATTTATTACGCTAGAACAATCTTTAGTTATATAAAAAGTCTCCTCATTCAATATTAAAGCTCCAATATTATTAGAAGCTCTATATTTGTGGTCTATAACCCAGCAACTATGGTCAGGATATGCAGTTTTCAAATAATTAGATAATTTTTCCTGCTCTGATTCATATCTGGCCCTACACCCTTCTATTTGTGCCACAATTTCTGCAT
>ERZ1673741.107-NODE-107-length-112270-cov-8.810952_pt1 | contig 112270 bp, 104 predicted proteins | sample MGYA00580209_ERZ1673741 | MGnify/ENA primary metagenome ERZ1673741 (study PRJEB41218, sample SAMN15661754) | gut metagenome | host: Homo sapiens | place: Canada: London | collected 2015-08-20/2019-03-30 | study: EMG produced TPA metagenomics assembly of... | reverse complement strand
TCTTTTTAATTGATTAACTATATATTCTTTCTTATCCATTTGTATCACCTTATAATCATTATAACATAGATTTTCATAATCTTTTTGTTCGTAATATTGTTTATTTTGATGTAGCCATATATTCAAATCAAAATGGCTCTAGAATGGCTCTATCCCTTATTTTGGACTATATTCGGCAAAAAGAAAAACCCGCAATTCCTTATTTTATGCGGGTTAGTGGGCTTATTTACCACAACAATTTTTATATTTAAGACCGCTTCCACAAGGACATAAATCGTTACGACCTATTTTCTTCTTTTTATTAGTAGCGGGTTCTTTTTTTAAGGTTTCTTTGCTATCATTGGCGATACCTTTTTGAACTGGTTTACGGTTAATATTAACGTTTAATTTTAGTAAGAAATTAACTATGTTAGCATCAATATTATCTTGCATCTTATCAAAGATGTCATAACCTTCTAAAGCATAAGCTTGTAATGGATTAGTTTGAGCATAACCTCTTAATCCAATTCCTTCTTTTAAATGTTCCATTGAATTGATATGTTCAACCCAAGCATCATCAATAACTCTTAAGGCAATATATCTTTCAAAGTCTTCTAACATTTCTTTAGGTACGTCTTTAATTTTTTCTTCATAATCTTTAATAACAATTTCAGTTACATAATCAATTGTTTCTTGTTCTTTTTTATCTTTATAATTTGATAAATCTAATTTTTGATTTTTTAATATTGTATTAAAGTTATTTTCAATTGCTTTTAAATCGTTTTCTGTTAAATATCCTTCTGGAGCCATGTGACTATCAACAAATTCAAAAACATAATCTTTAAATATTTCAATTATTAATGAATGAATATCATCTGTATCTAAAATTTCATTTCTCTTTTCATAGATTATTTTTCTTTGTTCAGAAACTATATTGTCATAATCTAGTAATGTTTTACGCATATCGTAGTTGTTGCCTTCTACTTTCTTTTGAGCTGTTTCAACACTCTTTGAGAACATTTTAGATCTTATTGGTTGAGTTTCATCATAACCAACACTTTGAATCATTGTTTTGATTTTATCAGTACCGAATCTTCTCATTAGTTCATCTTCAAATGAGATAAAGAATTGTGAATATCCTGGATCTCCTTGACGACCAGCACGTCCTCTTAACTGATTATCGATACGACGTGATTCGTGTCTTTCAGTACCTAATACACATAAACCGCCTAATTCTTTAACACCTTCGCCTAGTTTAATATCGGTACCACGTCCTGCCATATTTGTAGCAATTGTGATAGCACCTTTTTCACCGGCTTTAGCAATTATTTCAGCTTCTCTTAAATGATTCTTAGCATTTAATACTTCGTGAGGTAATTTTGCTTTAGTAAGCATCTTACTTAATCTTTCGTTTGATTCAACTGAAATTGTACCAACTAGAATTGGTTCTCCAGTTGCATGAACTTCTTCAATAAATTTAACAATAGCGTCATATTTACCTTTTTCAGTTGCAAACATCATATCAGCCATATCTTCTCTAATGCAAGGTTTGTTAGTAGGTATTTCAATAACATACATGTTATAAATATCTCTAAATTCTTCTTCTTCTGTTTTAGCAGTACCAGTCATACCTGATATTTTATTATACATTCTAAATAAATTTTGGAATGTGATTGTTGCTAAAGTCTTAGTTTCTTCATTTATTTTAACGCCTTCTTTAGCTTCAATTGCTTGGTGTAATCCTTCACTAAATTGACGTCCATGCATAAGTCTACCTGTAAATTGGTCGACAATTACAACGTTTCCTTCATCATCAACAACATAGTCAACATCTTTTTTCATACCAAAGTTAGCTTTTAAGGCTTGGTTGATGTGATGAACTAAGGCAGTATTTTCAGCATCATATAAATTAGCAAGTTTAAAGTATGTTTGAACTTTAATGCTTCCTTTTTCAGTTAAAATAACAGATTTTGCTTTTTCATCAATAATGTAATCTTCTTCGGCAATCAATCTTTTAACAGCACGATCTGCATCCATATATAGATTAGCAGAATTCATTTTACCACCAGATATAATTAGAGGCGTTCTTGCTTCATCAATAAGAATTGAATCGACTTCATCGATAATACAGTAGTTTAAGCCTCTTTGTGTACGATCTTCTTTTTTGGTTACCATGTTATCTCTTAAGTAGTCAAAACCAATTTCATTATTTGTTGAATAGGTTATATCACAATTATAAACATCTCTTTTTTGACTTGGAGTAAGTTCTCTTAAGTTAACTCCTACTGTTATTCCTAAAAAATCATAAATAGGTCCCATCCATTTAGCGTTTCTGTCACTTAAGTATTCATTAACAGTTACAACATGAACTCCTTTTCCAGGTAATGCGTTTAAGTAGGCTGGTAAAATAGTTGTTAGAGTTTTTCCTTCACCTGTTTTCATTTCAGCAATATTTCCATAATGAATTGCTAAACCACCAATTAATTGAACACGATATGGTTTTTCACCAATCATACGATATGCTGCTTCTCTTGCAGTTGCAAATGCCTCTACTTTAATATCTTCTAAAGTTTCACCTTTTGCTAGTCTTTCTCTAAATTCAGCAGTTTTGCCTTTTAATTCTTCGTCACTCATTTTTGAGTATTTTTCGTCTAATGCTTCTATTTCATCAGCTATTTTATTAAATCTTTTTAATTCTTTATATTCAGTATCAACAAGTTTTTTTAATAAACCCATTTATATCACCCTCTCAAGTTACTATTATATCATGGAAATTTGACAGTGTAAATTAAAGTAAAAGAAAAAACACACGATAAATGTGTTTCTCTATTGTTTTAATGATTTAACTTTATTATTTTCTAATTCAATTGATTTATTTGATAAATCAGGACCATTAAATGTATCAAAATCTGATGGAGTTAAATATGGTAATTCTGATTTATTAAACTTAAATGTTTCATATACTTCAGTTACACAATCTTCTGGAAAATACTGATACTCATTTATTATTTCTCTAATATCATCAACGGCAGGACTTTTTTCTAATTTTGGATTGCCATTTATATAAACTAAACGATAGCCATAAAATCTATGATGATATAATCTTGTTTTTCCAGTATTGTCTGAATCATATGGATTAGAATGCCAACCATCATGATGAACAGTTCTTGTATGATAAGTTATATTACCATCTCCATCAGTTGTTGTATATGTTTCAATAGTTGTATATTCATAATAGAACATTAAGTAATCTTCTTGTTTCGCCATAACATTATATAAATATTCCCAGTTATCGGTTCCTAAAAATAAATTTGATAATTTGTCATACATTTTTTCATCAACTTTGTTTATAACTATATAATCTTCGTTCCAGTTGTAACCAAAATGATTTAAATATTCACTGTCTAAATACTTAGTAATTGTCGTACCATCAGAAAAACCTTTAGTATATTTATGAACATGTCTTGTAGGAATTTCACATTCTGATTTCTTTCCACATCCACTTGCTAATATACTTATTGACAATAAATATGCCATTAATTTTGATAATTGTGATTTATTCATCTAATATCTCCTTTAATGTGCTTTATATTACCATTTTTGCTTGATTTTTTCAATCAAAATACGAACAAGTGATTTGACTTTTTTGTCATTTTATGCTAGAATAATTACACATTTGTTAGGGGGATAACGATGAATAAATTTAATGATGTTGATTTAACTAGAGGATATCAAAAATATGATGCAATGGTTAAAAATATAGAAGGAATATTTAATAAAATTAATCAATTATTTGATATTTCTGAATACAAAAAAGAATTAGATAATATTATTAATGATGCAAGTAATGATTCTAGTTTTTCTAATAAGATGTTATACGAAGGAATGCAACTAGATTATGAAAGTTTTATTTATGATAATTATATAAAAAGATTAAACGATTTACAGAAAAAGATTGAAAATGAATTAATGCCATTATATGAAATTCATTTATTAATATCTAAAATTAATATTGAAGTTAAAAATATTAGTAGTGATAATATTGGTGATGTAATAGACCAAACTTTAAGGTTAGTTTCGACTATAAATAATTTACGAAACAATCTTAACGATCAAGAAAAAGAATTAGTTAAAAATGCTTATCAAGTTATTTATAATGTAATATTACATGAAGAGATATTTGAAAGAAATGATATTTTTAATTATATTATGAAATTAAATAATAGCAGTATTAAAGAGAATATTGCTAGATTATTAGCTAGAGATTTAAATAAATTATCACAAGAAGATCTTATTGATGAAGATTTAAAAGGAATTACCACCGAGGGATTGGGATATGACTATTTAACTTTAGATGTTATAAAGAAGGTATCTCTTAAAACTATTGGTGAAACTAATTCAGAATATCAAGAAAGAAAAAGAGCTGCTATACTTGAAGTTAACAAGAAAAATAATAGATTAATCACAAAAAGAAATGCTTTAGAAGAAGAACTTAAAAATAATAAAGGATTAATTAAAAATTTAAAAATTAATAAAGCATTGCTTATTTCTAAAGCTTGTTCAATTGTATTAGTTCCAATTATAACAATTAGCGCTGGCGGTTTAATTGGTAAGGCTAAATCTGATAAAATCACTGAATATAAAACAATTACGAGAACTGTTGATTTAAATACTGGTAATGTGATTGGTGATATTAGTTCTGAATATGATGATAAAGTAACTACTTATGCTGCTACTGTATTAGTTTGTGATCCCTGGAGAAAAAATCCAGTTGGTGAAGGATATGTTAGAAATGTTAAAGCATATGATTATGTTAGTTCTTCTAATACTCCTTTTATTGCTACTGCAGGGGATTCTCAAGAAGGTATTCATGATACAAATAGGAAAGTTGATAGTAATATTAAATTCAAATATCAATATACTGAAGCTACTGATACACTAAAGATTGGAGAAAATACAACTGATAAAAGTACACTAGTTATAGAAACATATCAAGATAAATCTGACAGTAGAATTAGTACTAAATATATTATTCCATTTACAATTGGTGGAGCTGTGCTTGGAGCATTATTGGATGTTTTAGCTATTTTATTAAGAGTATATGATCTTAACGATATTAAAAGAATAATGAATAGATTAAATAATCAAATAGAATCTAAAAATATGAATATTGAATGTATATTAGAAGAATTAAATAAACTTAAAGAGGAAGCTTTATTAATTGACGATGAATATAGTAATACAGCTAGAAAATATGGTATGTCTGTTGAAAAATTAGAATCAAAAAGATTAGAATATGAACAATTAGTTAGAGACAGAAGTAATTACTCATTATTTTATAATAATAATGATAAAGTAAATTTAATCAAAAAATACGATATACCTAAAGATAGAAATTATACTACAAATAAAGTGCTAATTAAAAAAATATAAATTATAATAAAAAATGTAGAGGTTAAATTCTACATTTTTATTTTGTATCAATTATTCCGTAATTTCCATCTTTTCTTTTATATAAAACAGAGATACATCCTTCATTAACATTATTAAATACAAAGAAGTCATGATCAATTAGTTCCATTTGTAAAATAGCTTCTTCTTCGTCCATTGGTTTAATTTCTAAAATTTTTCTTTTTACAATCTTTTCTTCTGGTTCATCAACTATGTCAGTTGTATCACTTAAAACTGGGGCAAATGTTTTATATTTTTTTAATTTTGCTTTATGTTTTCTTATTTGACCTTCTAATTTATCAACAACTAAATCAGTTGCAGCATATAGATCAGCATGTTTTTCTTCTGCTCTTAATGTAAATTTGTCAGTCGGAATAGTTACTTCGATAATTTGGTCTTTATCTTTAACTTTGATAACAACACTGCATCTTATGTGAGCATCTGCACCAAAGTATTTATCAAGTTTACCTAATTTTTCAGTAATATGATTTCTGATTGCATCGGTAACTTTTAACTTATCTCCTCTAATATTAATTTCCATATTATTTATCACTCTCCCTATTTACATTTTACCATAAATATGTTTAAAAAACTACTTTTGATAGATGAGTTGATGTAAAGTAAAATATTTTGTATTTTAAAAAAGCACTTTTTATATCAAGTGCTAAATTACAATATTTTATGCATTTACAGTTAACGCTAAACTTACATTTTCTGCTTGTAATCCCTTAGATGTTTCAATAAGTTTAAAATTTACGGTATCACCTTCCTTTAAAGTTTTATAACCTTTCATTTGAATATTAGAATAGTGAATAAATATATCACTTAATCCTTTACATTCAATAAATCCATATCCTAGGTTATTATTAAACCATTTTACTTTTCCAATCATAAATCTATTCCTTTCCTATCACACTTATAGAATATAATATAAATTAAGAATAATTTGTCGAAAAAGAAAATAGAAAAGAATTATTCACTCTTTTCTATTAAAATAGTTACATTATGTCCATTAATTTCGATTGCCTCGCCTACTTCTTTTTCTTCATAGGTTGTTGCTAGTGTTTCTTCTTTTACATAATCTTTAAACATTGTTAAGGCATCGTTAACTTCATTATCTCCATGATAATAAAGTTTAATTCTATCTTCAATATTTAAACCACTTGTTTTTCTTAAATTTTGTACTTTAGATACAAATTCACGAGCAAGTCCTTCAAGTAAAAGTTCACGAGTTAATTCAGTATTTAAGATAATAAATTTATTATTTTCCATACCTACATTAAATCCTTCTTTTGCTTCTATTCTTACATCTACCATGTTAGGAGTTATATCAAGTCTTTCGCCATCAAAATCTATTGTGATAGTTTCTTCTTTAAGTAAGGCTTCTTCATCTTCAATACTTAGATTTTTTAATGCTTCACTATATAATCCCATTTTTGGTCCAAACATTGAGCCACATACTTTAAAGTTAGGTTTAATTGTAAAATTCATATATTTAGATAGGTCATCTACAAATGTTACTTTTTTAACATTTAGTTCTTCATTAATTAAACTTACTAAATCTCCTAATATATTTTCATATTTTCCATCAATTAAGGCTTCACTTATTGGTTGACGTACTTTTATTTTTGTTTCTTCACGAACGAATCTTCCGGTTGAGATTAGGTCTCTAACTAAATCCATTTTAACTTCTATTTCTTCATTAATTAATGATTCATCGTATTTAGGGAAATCACTTAAATGAACAGATTTTTCGCCTGTTAGGTTTCTATATATTTCTTCTGTTACATAAGGAATAATTGGAGCACATAATTTACATAAACCAGTTAGTACTTCGTAAGTGGTAATGTATACAGCTTTTTTAGAATTGTCTAATTCACTACTCCAGAATCTATTTCTATTTCTTCTAATATACCAATTTGATAAATCATCTGATACAAATGAGGTAACTTGTTTAACTACTTGATTTAAATCATAAGCTTCATATGCATCTGTAACGTTTTTAACAAGTTTATTATATTTTGATAATAGCCATTTATCTATTTCTTCACGATCTTTATATTCAACAAAGCATGTGTCGGTATCAATTCCATCAATATTTGCATATGTTTGGAAGAATGTATAAGTATTTTTAAATGGATTAAAGAATTTTGAGTGTACTTCTTTACAACCTTTTGAATCATATTTTAAAGGAGTCCATACTGGGGATGCAGATAACATATACCATCTTACAATATCAGCTCCATATTCAGAAAGTTCTTTAATTGGATCAACTACATTTCCAGTTGATTTACTCATTTTTTTGCCGAATCCATCAAGTACCATGTCATTTACAACTACATTTTTAAAGCTTGATTTACCAGAAATAATTGTTGATATTACAAGAAGTACATAGAACCATCCACGAGTTTGGTCAAGTCCTTCAGCAATAAAATCAGCTGGAAATTGATTTTCAAATAATTCTTTGTTTTCAAATGGATAATGGAATTGAGCATATGGCATAGATCCTGAATCAAACCAAACATCTAGTACATCTTTAACTCTTTCCATTGTTTTACCACACTCAGAACATTTAATATGTAAGTCATCTACGTAAGGGCGATGTAATTCGATTTTTCTTACATCTACGTCTTCTATTACTAAGCTTTGCAATTCATCTAATGAACCGATAACGTGTTTATGGCCACAAGAACAAGTCCATACTGGAAGTGGACAACCCCAATATCTATTTCTTGAAATTCCCCAGTCAATCATATTTTCAAGCCAGTTTGCAAAACGTTTTGTTCCAACATAGTCAGGATACCAATTAATCTTTTTGTTTTCTTCAATAATTTTATCTTTATATGCTGTTGTTTTAATATACCAAGCTGGTTTTGGATAACAAATAAGTGGTGAATGACATCTCCAACAATGAGGATAGTCATGAGTTATTTTAATCTTTTTAAATAATTTATCATTTTCTTTTAACCATTTAATTATTTCAATTTCTAGATTTGGATCAGTTACTAGTGTTCCTTTCCAAGGACCTTCGGTATAACATCCGTCTAAACCAACAGGGTTTACAAAACCAATACCATTTTCACGACAAACACGGTTATCATCTTCACCATAGGCTGGAGCTATATGAACAACACCAGTACCATCTTCAGCTGTTACATAATCATCGGCAATTACTTCATGACATTTTCCTTCTACTTTAACGAATGGCATTAATTGTTCATATTTAATTCCTACTAACTCTGATCCTTTATATGTTTCTAAAACTTCATAATCATCACCTAATACCTTATTTGCTAGTGATTCTGCTAGAATAAATTTATATCCTTGAGATAAAACTTTTACATATGTTAAATTTGGATTAACACAGATTGCAACGTTTGCTAGTAAAGTCCAAGGTGTTGTTGTCCATGCTAGGAAATATTCATCGGCATCTACTCTTTTTAAAGGAACAATTACTGTGTTTACACTTGTTTCTTCATAGCCTTGAGATACTTCATTTTGAGATAATTCTGTTCCACATCTAGGACAATACCATAAGACTTTATTTCCATGATATAATAATCCTTTTTTATCCATTTCTTTAATTATCCACCATTCAGATTCAATGTATTCATTTGTACAAGTTACATATGGATGTTTGCAATCAATAAATTGTCCCATTTTATCTGTAACGGCATTTATTTCATCAATATTTAAGGCAGTTGCTTTATTACATTCACGGCAGAAGTTTTCAACACCAAATGCTTCGATATCGGCTTTAGTTTTAAAACCTAATTTCTTTTCAACATTTACTTCAATTGGAAGTCCATGAGTATCAAGGCCAATTTTTCTTAATACTCTTTCACCTTTCATTGTATGATATTTACAAAATGAATCTTTGATAGTTTTAGCAAGTACATGGTGAATTCCTGGTTTAGCATTAGCATAAATAGGTCCATCATAGAATACCCATGTTTTACCATTTTTACGGTTTTCAATTGTTTCATTTAAAATATCTTCTTTTTTCCATCCTTGTAAGATACTTTCTTCTACTTCTTCAACTTTTCTTTTGTCTAATTCTTTAAAGTTTTTCATTTTAAATCTCCCTCCTAAATAAAAAACGTCCATAATATAGGAACGAATCTATCCGTGGTACCATCCTATTTTATGAACGTATTCATACACTTTAAACTTTAACGCAGTTAACGTATTTAGCTTATCCCTAAATCGCATCAGAAGTGATCTATAAATATTATTTTTTCATTGCTCACACCAAAATACAATTTCTCTTTAAAAAATAATTATTTATCGTCTTCATCAATTGCTTTATAAGTTACATTATAATTTTTATTTGATTGTTTGTCAATTACTATTTCGAAGGTAATTACTTCATAAAGTAGATTACTTTATGAACAAGAAAAAAAGTAGCTCAAAACTACTTTTTCTTTGTGCTTAAAATTGCAGGATTTACTGTACCTTTTTCTTCAGCGTCTTCTACGCCATATTGTTTATTCCAATGAACTCTGTAAGCATCTCCATTTTTAGCAAAGTGTGATAAAGCGTTTGCTGCTGCACCTGCCATAAATCCACTTAATCCAAGTTCTTCATTATATACTTGTTTTTCTGCTTCTTCAAATGAAATACCTTCTTCAAATTTTTTCATCATAGAAATAACTGCTTTTACTACAAATACAGAATATCCATCATTTGTATTATTATCAGCAAATTGCATCCACTCTTCTGCTGTTTCTGGTTTAACTAAAGTTAATCCTTCTCTCATAAGTGTATATTTCATTTTCTTTGCTTCAAGATCACTTTTTTCTTTATATTCAGCCCATTCTCTATCTTGTTTTTCTTTTTCTGCAACTTCTGCATCTACGATTCTATCTCCAAATATTAATCTTTTTGATGCAAATACATCTTCAGCTGCTCTTCTATCATATCCATATTCAATATTTGGGTTTGAATATAATACTTCACCATCTTTTGATGTTATACTTGAAATTGCTGCACCATAACCAACAAATGGAAAACCACTATAACCAATTTCTACATTTATGAAATCAGTTACATTTCTTAATTCTGCTGTTTCTTCTTGTTTAACACCATACCACCAACCTGTGTATGATACATCTTCACCAATATGTTCTCTTAATTTGTCAAACATTACTTTCGCTTGTGCTTCTTTGTCTTGTTCTTTAGCAGCTACAAGTTCATCAAAGGTCATATCTCCTTCTTCCATTGGTAAGAAAGAACCTGCTTGTGTATGGCATACATATTGGTAATTGTTATTTTCCATATTACTGATTAATATGCTATACCTTGAATCGTTTCCATATTGTGCTTTTACTTCTTCTAAACTCATTCTTTTTCCAAAATAAATCCAATTTGAGAAGTTTGACTTATCTCCATCATAACTTTTATCACCATCTACAACAAACTCTTTGTCGTAAAAACGGAATCCTTGCATTTTTCCATCATTTGCTACTTGCATTGGATCTCTTTCTTCTACTTCTGAGATTGAAGGTTCACTAAATAGTATCCCTCTATAAATTTTTTCAACATAACTTTTCGTTACTTTTTCCATATCAATTTTCCCCCTTTTGCAGTCACAAAGTGTAATATTTTGAGATTTTCTGCTTGATATGGCGTATATTTTAGCATAAAACTATCAATTTGTCAACTTTGACCATATACAGGCTAATTTTAGTTAGTAATTATTAATGTTTTTAGCTTCTCTTAATAATTCTCTTTCTTTAATTGCTTGTCTTTTATCATAGTTATGTTTACCTTTAGCAACACCTAATTTGATTTTGGCTTTATTATTTTTAAAGTATAGTTCTAAAGGTACTAAGGTATAACCTTCTTTATTAGAATATTCTTCTAATCTTTTAATTTCTTTTTTATGTAAAAGAAGTTTTCTAGTTCTTCTTTCATCTTGATTATTGTATGAACCATTATCATATTTAGCTATGAACATGTTGATAATATAGATTTCATCTTTTTTAATTTTGGCATATGAATCTTTTAAGTTAGCGGAGCCATTACGAACTGATTTTATTTCCGTACCAGTTAATACGATACCTGCTTCTATTTCTTTTTCAATATAATAATCAAAGTACGCTTTTTTGTTTTTCATTTTTCTTTTTGTCACCATCCAGTAGTATGAAGTCAATTGTTTTGGCTTCTTTGCTTGCTGCAATACATTTTACTCTAACTTTATCGCCAAGTCTATAGGTTTTTTTAGTATTTTGACCAACTAGGGCAAATAATTCAGGTATGTAATTAAAATAATCTCCTTCTAAGGTGTTAGTATGAACTAATCCTTCAATCATATTTGGAAGCTCTACAAACATACCAAAACTTGTTACACCACTAATTTGGCCTTCAAATATTTCTCCAATATGACTTTCCATGTATTCTGCTTCTTTCATGTCATCAACTTCACGTTCAGCTTCAACAGCTGCTTGTTCACGTAAACTACAATTATTAGCGATATAATCTAAATTTGATTCCCAGTAGTTGATAACTTGATTGTTGATATTGCCATTATATAAGTATTCTCTTAATAAACGATGAACCATTAAGTCAGGATATCTTCTTATTGGACTAGTAAAGTGGGTATAACACGTGCTTCCTAGGCCAAAGTGTCCAATATTATCTTTTTGATAAACAGCTTTTTGCATGCTTCTTAATAAGATATTAGATAAAGTATCTATTTCAGGAACATCTTTTAATTGATTTAAGATTTTTTGCATAGTAATTGGTTTAATGTCATTAAATTTACCAACTAATTTGTATCCCATAGAACTAACTAGATGAATGAATGAATCTATTTTTTCTTTTTTAGGTTCACCATGGACACGATAGATAAATGGTAAATCCATGTTATAAATATGAGTTGCAACTGTTTCGTTAGCAGCAATCATGAAGTCTTCGATTAATTTTTCACCATCTTCACGATCATAAACTACAACATCAATACATTTTCCATCTTTATCACATATTATTTTAGGTTCATCTAAATCAAAGTCGATGTAGCCTCTTTTTTCTTTATGTTTTCTTAGAATATGGGCTAGTTCATTCATTCCTTTTAAAGTATCAGCAAATTTAACATATTCGGGATCAACTATATCTCTCATTAAAATATCATTAACTTTTTTATAGGTCATTTTTTTACTTGATTTAATATATGATGGGAATATATCATATTTAATAATGTTACCATTAGAATCAATATCCATTACACAAGACTGAGTAAGACGTACTACTCCTTCATTTAATGAACATATTCCGTTTGATAATACATGAGGTAGCATTGGTATAACTGAGTATGCTAAATATGAACTTGTTCCTCTTGTAAAGGCATCTTTATCTAAAGGACTATCTTTAGTTACATAGTATGATACATCGGCAATATGAACTCCTAAAGTGTAAATTCCATCATGCTTACTGAAACTTATGGCATCATCAATATCTTTAGTATCATCACCATCAATCGTAAAAATCATTTCATTAGTTAAATCTTTACGACCTACTAAATCCTTTGGCTCTACTTCAGTTGGCAAGCTATTAGCCATATCCATGGCTTCTTTAGAAAATTCTTCATATATTTTATATTTATAAGCAATGGATGCAATATCAACACCTGGATCATCTTTATGACCTAGTACTTTAACTATTTTACCAATGTAATAATTTTTTTTAGTTTCTTTTACTAAATTAACAACAACTTTAGTTCCTTCAACACATCCTGATAAAGTATTAGGATCTATTTCAATAGTTAATTTTTTCTTCTTTTCATCTAGTTCTAAGAAAGGTTTATTCTTTTTAAAAATAATTGTTCCAATAATATTTTTAGTATCACGTTCTAAGACGCGAATTACTTTGCCTTCTTTTTTACCATTATAAAGTATAACTTCAACTAAGACGGTATCTCCATCAACAGCGTTATTTAAGTTATGGTAATTAATGTATAAATCGTCACCTTCTAATAGAAGAAAACCATTTCCCATTTTATTAATACTTATTTTACCTGCTTTAACTCCGGGATTATTATCATATAAAATATATTTATCTTTTTTAGTTTTATAAATAACGTATTCTTTAACTAATTCTTCGAGGGTAAGCTCTAATTCTTTTAATTCTTCAGGACTTTCTAAACCTAATAGATCATTAATTTCTAATAAACTTAAAGCATCATATTTACTTTTTAATTTTTTAATTATTTCTTCTTTCATAATTGTTTCTCCTATTTATTCTTTATAAATATATCATAAATTTAGCAATAATAAAAGAGTACCTGTCAAATAGGTACCCTTAATAATTATATCATGTATATTACAAATGATAGTACAAAGAAGGCCATTCCTAGTACGAATGTGATTCGACTAATTAGAAGTTCAGCTCCTCTTTCTTTTTGATTAGAAAATAATTCACTATTTCCACCTGTAATTATTTGACTAGCATCTGATGCTTTATTACTTTGTAATAAGACAATTGCGATAAGTAATATTGATATAATTAATAACGCTGTTTCCATATATTTCTCCTTGTCAGTTAATAATTTATCATAAATATGGGGGTTTTTCAAGTGAATATTTGGTTTATGCTTAGCGACTAGAATTATTATAACAATTTAGATCGATTTTTTGGTTATCCTTTACTTTTGCAACTGCTTCTTCTTTAATTGTATCTTTGGTTAAATCAATAGTTTTTAAAATGGTATAACCATCAATAGTATCTACTAAATAATATAATTTATTGCTAGTATATTTTATAGTATCATCCTCATCAACGTATTCTTTTTTACTTTTTAAATAATTTAGTAATGTGCTATTATATGTGCTAATGCGGTCAACAGTATAGGCTAACTTTGAATTCCTATAAATTTCTATGTATGCACATGTACCTGCAAAACGTACTAAAACTATATTATTGTTTTTAACCATTAAATATAAACCACCATCGGTTGTTTCTTCTGGAACAGTTATTAATGTATTGTTAATATTGAATTCTACTTGCGTGCAGCCATTTATTTCACTATACTCTTTGCAACTAGCAGAATAATTTAAATTTCCTTTTTTTAAGTTTATATTTTTAAAATTAGTTTCTGTATCAACATCTGCTTCATACAAATCACCTACACTTAAATGTATAATATCACTATCATCATTTAGTGGAAACATATTAAAGTTTGTAGCAAGATTTTTAGTTGTGGTAGTTGGAGTGGTCGATGTTGTTGTACTATTTGAATTATTATTGTTATCTTTTTTATTAGTTGTAGTATAGATTAATAATCCCAGTGTTATTAATAAAAGAAATACCAATCCTCCTATAATAATTTTATATTTTTTATCATTCATCTCATACACTCCTCTATTTTAATTTTAAATATTAATAATTTTATTTACAAGATTTATAAATGATTACTAGTTATTTTTACATTAATTTTACAATAAATAAAAAAGAAATATTATTAGTTATATTGTGACTTTAATATTTCTTCATTTGATAATTTATTACATTAATAATTGCCATTGCACCGTTTTCGGTATGATATGTTTTAGAAATTACTTAATAAATCAATTAATCTAGTATTTTTATACATATTTTCTCTACCTACTTTTTCAAATTCTAGAAGTCCAGCATCAACCAAACTATTTAAATATGTAGCAGCAGTTTGCCTCGTAACTCCACATCTATCTTCAATATAATTGATTCTAGTATATACTTCAAAGAATAATGAATCTAATAATTCATCAGAATATATTTTAGGTAATTTATTCATAAATTCTTCTTTATAAGATTCCATCTCACCTTGAATTAATTTAATTAATTCAATAGTATTTTTAGATGTTTCTTTTATTCCTTTTAAGATATAAATAATCCAATCTTCATAATTATTATTTTCTCTAAATTCAGTAAATAATTTATAATATTGGACTATTTTTTAACATATACAAGAAATATGTTAAATTTTTAATATTTTTTTAACACGTTTTATAGTTATGTTAATTTTTTTCTATATTTTTATTATTCTCACAAAAACTCATCACTAATAGTTTTTTCTTATATACTTCAAGTGATTTTATTTTTTCATTCACTTACATACAATGTTTAAGATAATCTATTCTACTTTCCATAAAATGTATTTTGCTTCCATTCCATATCCAGCTATGGGATTCTAATGTTTAACATATGACCTAACATAGACAGTCCAATATGTACTACAACAGGCATTTCTGGTAAGATATTATTATTTAAATTATTTCTTGATGTATATATATTTACTATTCCTCCCATAAACTTTTCTGAATATAAATCAAAGTTTACTTGTGATAACTTAACACTTTTTAATTCTTTTTCAGTTTTTTGTTTACTTAATATAAATCTAAACATATAATTTGTATTCTTAATTAAGATACTCTTGCCTTTCTTTGTGTTAGCCTCTATATTAATATATTTTTCCGGTGAAATACTAACTAATAAATCTACGCATTAATTTTCTTATCATTAAATCTTAAATCAGGCATTGAAATTTCCACAAAAAAGCTGATTCAATTAAATTTTTATCGATGTTACATACACTAGCTAAAAACTTAATAATAACTTTAGGATAGACATAACAAATATACCTAAATGCTCTATCTTCTATTAAAGGTATCCCAAAAAATCTTTATCCACTTTAATATTATCTTTAATAACTTTAAAGTTAATACCATATATTGTTTTTTCTTTAATCAATTTATGCTTAGATTACAGAAATAACAACATTACTTTTAAATTAAACATAAAATAACTCCTTCCATTTATTTTTTTAGTAAGCACCAAAAAGCACTTACAATTTGCGCCTCTATATTTTCTTATTACCCAAAAGGTGTCATTTCTCTTGTTTATTTTTTAAAACTTTTACACTTGCTTAACGTTATTTCAACTTATTTAAAATTGGATAAAAAGTGGATAAAAAGTGAAAAAAATCACATCTTTATTATAGATGTGAATTTTTTTGTCGCGTGGCAGGTCCCTACCTGCCTACGCCCCCTTCGCTTCGTTATATATCACTCAAGTGTATATGCATTTTCTATACTTTCGCCTGTTCCTCCAGCTATCACGACATTAGATTTTAAGAAAAGGACCGGACGAACCCCATAAGTGCCGTTCGCAGCAGCGTGGCCGACAAGTCCACCCGAATCAACAAAGGACACAAAATACGCTTGACCAGAAAAATGGGACAATGTCCATTGAAGTGAACTGTTAAATAACCAATTATCATTTTTACAATATCCATTATTATTAGAATCATATGAGCTTAATCTACTTCTACATGTCGTATCTGTTGAGGCATATCCATAATCACTTGGATATATTAATGCTATTTTTCCATCCCATGTGTTGAATCTTGGAACATTATCACTTGGTGGACTTATTAGTGTTGTACTTCTTTCTTGATTATATGAATTTAATGCACTTGCTACACCTCTTGCTCCACTTGTGTTCCATCTTACTTTTGCTACTTTATCTATTGATGAAGACTTTATATTTTTTCTATATTCGTATGTTTCGTTTTGTGCATTATTTAAACCATTATACCATAATGTTGTAGTACTTGTTGGGTTAGGATTTATATAATCATTATTTAATTCAGTCATTAAATCTGCTTGACTCCATTCATTAACACCATATCCACTATTTATTGATGATTCTGAACTATCCCATGAATAATCTCCTAGAGAATCATTTCTTACTATTTTTACTAAAGATTCTGTTTTTTCATTTTCTTGTTCATCTATGGTTGTTATTTTATTAAATACTCCGATTATTCTCCATATTTCATTATTAAATTTTAGATAGTTCTTTGGTGATGCTCCTACATACCTTAAGTTTTTATCTGTTGTATCGTCTATTTCCAATCCATTTTTTTTTAAATCTAATTTAGATATATATTCAGAAATTGTTTGTTTTCCTTCGCCAATAGTTACATGGGCTGCAAATGATTTACCATTGTCGGCAGATTGATCGTATTCGGTACTTGGAAATGAGATTGTTAAGTTATAAATATGATCTACAAATGTTGAAGTTTCTGAGAAATAACCATAACCAATTATTTGATTACCACTTTGATTAATTGTTCCAGATGCTTCATCAGCCATTTTACCATTAGTTGATGATGTACTATCTTTAGCTAGGCTGTATGTTAAAGCTCCTTCTGAGAATGTATTATTATCTATAGCTAATATTATTTTATAATATAAATTATTGTCAGTATGAAATTCGTTGGTTTTGGTTGTGTTTTTACCGGAAAGGGTAAATTTTTTAGTTTCTGACCAACCTGGTACGATACCAGATGCTACAATATCAGCAGTGTTTCCCTGATAATTTATAGTTAATTCTCCTGACTCAATACTTATTGTCGATGCTGATTCAGCATTATTTACGGTAGCTTTAAAGTATGCATAAGCCATACCAAATAATGATATTAAAACTAAGATATTTAACGAAATAAAAATTGGAATTTTATATTTATCAAATTTATTCATATTCTATCAGTCCTATATTAATATTTTAATATATTATTTGTTTTTATTCAATTAAATTTTTGTATTGTTTATTATAAAATTTAAATTATTTTACATATTCCATGTATTATGTGTTAATTTTTCTTCTATTCTTAATAATTGATTGTACTTTGCTATTCTTTCTCCTCTTGATAGAGAACCTGTTTTAATGTAGCCTAAGTTTAGTCCAACTGCTAAATCAGAGATAAATGTATCTTCTGTTTCTCCACTACGATGGGATATTATAGTTTTAAAATTATTATTTTTAGCTAGTTTAATGGTTTCTAACATTTCAGTTATAGTACCTATTTGATTCGCTTTTAATAATATTGCGTTGTTATAATGTTCTGTAATACCTTTATTTAAGTATTCGATATTTGTTACAAAGTAATCATCACCAACTAACATTATTTTATTTCCTAGTTCTTTTGTTAATGTTTTAATTGTTTCTATATCATTTTCTGATGCGGCATCTTCAATACTCATTATAGGGTATTTTCTAACTAATTCTTTATAAAAGTTTACTAATTCTTCTTTAGTTATTTTTTGTTTATTAATTGTATACATATTACCATCATAGAATTCACTTGCAGCAGCATCTAAGGCGATAAATACATCTTTACCTGGAATATAATTTGCTCCTTTAATAGCTTTTACAATATAATCTAGGGCATCTTCTATTTTATCTAAGTTAGGGGCAAATCCGCCTTCATCACCAACTCCTGTGGAAAAACCATCAGTTTTCAACAATTCTTTTAGTTTATGAAATACTTCTGCTCCACATCTTAATCTTTCTTTAAAGGTATCTTGTTGTGGTACAATCATAAATTCTTGAATTTCAAGACCACTTGATGCATGAACTCCACCATTAACTATGTTCATCATTGGATATGGTAATGTGTAAGGTCCATCAAAAATTTCAAATAGTTCTTTATGTTGTTCATGAGCAATTGCTTTCATTGTACAAAGTGATACGCTTAATATTGCATTTGCTCCTAAGTTTGATTTATTATTGGTTTCATCTAATTTAATTAATAATTTATCAATGTTTTCTTGGTTTGTTTCTAGTCCAATAATATTTTCTCTAATTATTCCATTAACATTGTTAACAGCTTTTAAAACTCCTTTTCCACCATATCTTGTTTTGTCATTATCTCTTAATTCTAGAGCTTCATTTGTACCAGTTGATGCTCCTGAAGGTACACTTGCTCTAACAAATGATCCATCTTCTAAAAACAAATCTGTTTCAACGGTTGGATTTCCTCTTGAATCTAATATTTCTCTTGCTTTTAAATCAATAATTTTCATAATATCTCCTTTATATCTTGATTTAATTATAGTATTTTAATTTAGTTGGTGCAATTATTTTGGTAAATTCAGGTGTAAAGTGGAAAATTATTTGGACTAATTTAAAATAAAAAAATATAAAGACTTTTAGTAAAAAATTTGATAAAATATATTGGTAGAGGTGTTCTTAATGAGAATAGTTGAATTAAATAGTTCTGAATTTAGTGATTTTGCTAATAATCATCCTTTAAGAAATTATTGTCAAACAATTGAATATGCAAAAGTTATGAGTGATATGGGTTATACTCATGATTTAATAGGATATCGAGATGATAGTAATAATTTGGTTGCTGCTTCTTTAGTGTTAAGAAAGAAAATAGGTACTTTTGCGAAGTTTGTTTATGCTCCTAAAGGATTTTTAATAGATTATTATAATACGGAATTATTAAAGAAGTTTATTAAAGATGTTTGTTCTCATTATAGAAAGAAAGGTTATTCTTTTTTAAAGATTAATCCAGAAATTATAATTGGTAATGTGGATAAGAATAATTTTACTTTTAATTATAATCAAAATGTTAATATTATTGATGTTCTTAAGGATGCTAATTTTAAAAGAAGAAGAGAAATTTATCCATTAGATTTCTTATTTCCAAGAATTAATCCTTATATTAATTTAAAAGAATATAGTCAGAATGAAAAACTTAATGAAATTTTAGGTTTAACAGAAGATAATGGATTAACTGTTGAGGTTCTTGATATAAAGGATATTGATATTTTATATGATATTGCTAGTAAACATAGTTATCAAACTATTAATTATTTTAAGAGTATTTTAAATCATTTTGGTAATAATGCGGAACTTATATTGGTTAAAGCTAATTATGAAAAATGTTTAATAAGTGCAAGAGAAAGATATAATAAAGAACTTGAAAATAATAATTATTATAATGAAAGACTTCAAACTGATAGTAGTGATGAAGCTGTTAATAAGAAGATGCAAAGTGATAAGGATTTATTAAAATATAAAAATCAGGTTGTTGATGCTACGGCAGGACTTAAATTACATAAATTTAAATATATTGGTGGAGCTGTAATAGTTAAGTATCAAAATAGGGTTAGTATTGTTTTAGAAGATTATGATAACGATAATGTTTATGCTCAGTATTATTTATATAATTATTTAATTAATAATAATAAAGAAATGTATGAATATTTGGAATTAAATGGTCTTGCTAGTGATTTTAGTGAAAATAGTATATATTATGATTTTAATAAAGTTAAGTTAGATTTTGATCCTATTATTTATGAGTTTATTGGTGAATTTGATATCGTTCTTAATGAACTATTATTTAAGAAGATTCAATCTAAAGGATTGTTAAGTAAGGAATTTTTACCTTCGCATAAATTTGAGCAAAATTAAAGAGATTCAGGTGTTTGAATCTCTTTTTGTATTAGTAATTTTCAGCTTTTAATTCCATATAACTTTGAGGGTGGTTGCATACTGGACATACTTCAGGTGCTTTTGGACCATATGTAATATGACCACAGTTACGACAAATCCATACTTTTTCTTCTCCTCTTTGGAATACCATATTGTCGTTAATGTTTCCAACTAATTTTAGATATCTTTCTTCATGATGTTTTTCAATTTCGCCTACTTTTTCAAATAATTCAGCTATTTTATCAAAACCTTCTTCTCTAGCGATTGCAGCAAAGTCTTTATACATTTCGGTCCATTCATAATTTTCGCCATTTGCAGCATCTTTTAAGTTATCTATTGTAGATGGAACTTTTCCACCATGAAGTTCTTTAAACCATAGTTTTGCATGTTCTTTTTCATTATTTGCTGTTTCTTCAAAGATTGATGCTATTTGTTCATAACCATCTTTTCTTGCTTGTGATGCGTAGAATGTATATTTATTACGTGCTTGACTTTCTCCTGCAAAAGCAGCTAATAAGTTAGCTTCTGTTCTACTTCCTTTTAATTCCATTTTAATTCCTTCTTTCCTTTTTAATTATAACATTTTTTAATATTTGATATCAAGCGAACATATACTTTATTATGAATAGTAAGGAAGAGGAAGCAGCTTCTAGGGTTGATACTTTAGCAGCATTAATTATAGGTTATGCTCTTACGTATCCCTTTAATAGTTATGTACAAAATGCGATTGGAAACTGGTTTATGTTATTAGGGCAAGTATTAGAAACTAATGCTACGTTTTTACAGTTATATCAAAGCAATAATAACACTAATAATCAAATTAATAATAAGGGAATGAAATATGATCTTGAATTGGAACAAATTAAAGAAGCCATAAACATAATGAAGGAAGAAATTGATAAGTTAATTGAGGCAAATAAGTAGTTTTATGTTTTCCTACAGGAAAATATAATTATGTATTTGAAAAAAAAGTAGAATCTAAATTAAATTCTACTTAATTATTATCTACTTACTCTAAAACGTTCTTTTGGATCTAATATCTTTTTACGTAATCTGATAACTGCTGGAGTTATTTCAACGTATTCATCATCAGCAATAAATTCGAGTGATTCTTCTAAACTAAATGTTTTTGGTGTAATTAAGTTGATTGCTTCATCACTTGATTTACTTCTGGTATTAGACATTTCTTTATTTTTGCATGGGTTAACATTTAGGTCATTATCTCTATTATTAATACCAACTATCATACCAACATATACATCAGTTGCTGGTCCAATAATTAAAGTACCTCTTTCTTGTAAGTTAAATAGAGAATAACCCAAACTCTTACCTGTTTCCATAGACACTAATACGCCATTTTTTCTTGAGGCAATAGGTCCAGCATATGGTTTATAATCACTAAATGATCTAACCATAATTCCTTCTCCTTTAGTATCTGTTATAAAAGCACTACGATAACCTAGCAACCCTCTTGTTGGAGCTTCAAATTCTAAATGAGTATAGTTTTCTTCATTTTCCATTTTAAGAAGCATACCTTTTCTTTCTTGTAAGGCATTAATTACAGTACTTGAATAATCATTAGGAACATTTACGATAACTGTTTCAAATGGTTCACATTTTTTACCATCTATTTCTTTAAATAAAACTTCTGGTTTTGATACACATAATTCGTATCCTTCTCTTCTCATGTTTTCTAAAAGGATTGATAAATGTAGTTCTCCTCTACCACTTACTTTAAATCCATCTGATGATGGTAATTCTTCTACTTCTAAACCAACATTAGTTTCTAATTCTCTTTCTAATCTTTCTTTAATATGTCTAGTTGTTAAGAATTTACCACTTTGGCCTGCAAATGGCCCATTGTTTACTAAGAAATTCATTGATAGAGTTGGTTTTTCTATTTCAATTGGAGGTAATGGATCAATGCAGTTAAGTTCATTAATTGTATCTCCAATAGAAATATGTGAACATCCAGCAATAGTTACAATATCACCATAATAAGCTTCTTGTTTTTCAACTTTTTTTATTCCTTCATTAACAAATAATTTAGTTATTTTAAAGTTAGTAATTGTTCCATCATTTTTAACTAATGATACTGTTTCACCTGATTTTACTATACCTTTAGTGATACGACCAATACCTAATCTTCCAATATATTCATCATATCCTAAGTTAGAAATTTGTAATTGTAATTTATCGTCTACGCTTCCTTCATATGGTTTGCATTGTTTTAAAATTGTTTCTAATAATGGTTCAATAGTAGTACTATCATCTTCTAATGAATATTTAGCAATTCCATCTCTAGCAACTCCATAAATAATTGGGAAGTCTAATTGTTCATCAGTGGCGTTAAGTTCACAGAATAAATCGAAGGTCATATTAACTACTTCTTCAGGTCTAGCGTCTTTTTTGTCAATTTTATTAATAAATAAGATAGGTCTTAGATTATGTTCTAATGCTTTTTTAAGAACGAATCTTGTTTGAGGCATCGGTCCTTCTGATGAGTCTACTAAAAGAATAACTGTATCTACTGTTTTAATTACACGTTCAACTTCTGATGAAAAGTCTGCATGTCCCGGTGTATCTACAATATTAATTTTATAATCTTTATATCTTATTGAACAGTTTTTAGAATATATTGTAATTCCTCTTTCTCTTTCAATATCGTTACTATCCATAACACAGTCTACAATTTGATCTCTTTCTCCGAATGCACCATTTTGTTCAAGTAAAGCATCTACTAATGTACTTTTACCGGCATCTACATGGGCTACAACGGCTATATTAATTATTTTATCCATAATCTTTCCCTCTTTCAAACATAGTTCATACTACTACAAAATAGGGTAAAAAGTCAAGAAAAATATTTAAAAAATAGATTATTTGTACGCATTATTTACTATTTCATGTTGTTATAATTATATGATATACTTTTTCTAGGTGATTTTAGTGAAAAAAGTTAACTTGAAGAAATGGATTGATAAGAATAAATATTACTTAATTACGGGGATTTGTTCAATCGTAATTGTTATTGCACTATATATATTAAATGAGGTTGCTCCTTTTGGTGAAAATTCGATGCTTACAGTCGACTTTTATCATCAATATGGTCCTATGTTAGGAGAATTATATGATAGAGTTAAAAATGGTTATAATTTATTCTATTCTTTTAACATGGGGATGGGCCTTCCATTTTTTAGAAATTTTTATAATTATATGTCAAGTTTCTTTAATATTATAATCTTTTTAGTTAAAAGAGATAATTTATTAGCAAGTTATTCAGTCATTATTGGATTAAAAGCAGTTGCTTCGGCTGTATGTATGAATATATTTCTTAATTATAAATTTAAAAAGAAATCTTATGTTAATATTCCTCTTGCAATAATGTATGCTTTTAATAATTATTTTGTTGCTTATTATTGGAATATAATGTGGATTGATGGACTGGTAATATTACCAATTGTTGCTTTAGGTATTGAAAAGCTTGTTAACGATGATAATGTTTATGTTTATATATTTGGGTTAGCTTTAATTCTATTTAGTAATTATTTTATAGGTTATATGCTTTGTATATTTAGTGTTTTATATTTTATAGCTTATTTATTTATTATTTGTGATAAAAAAGATATTAAAACTTATGTTAATAAATCTTTAAAATTTATGATTAGTTCTTTAATTGCAGGAGGAATTTGTGCATTTGCTTTAATGCCTATGTTTAAATCTTTAACTGGTATTAGTGCAACAAGTGATGTTTGGCCAAGTAGTCAATATTATAGTTTTACTTTACTAGAGTTCATTTATAATCATTTAAGTGGGGTTTCAACAACTGTTTTTAAAAGTGATGCAATTAATGCTCCAAATATATCATGTGGAATTGTAGTTGTTCCTTTACTTATACTTTTCTTATTAAATAATAAAATTAAATTAAGAACTAAATTAGGTTATATGTTTCTTATTGGAGTAATGATTTTAAGTTTCTTTTATGTTCGTTTAGATTTTATATGGCATGCATTTCATGTACCGAATGATTTACCTTATAGGTATTCATTTATATATCCTTTTATCTTAATAGTTATTAGTAGTTATGCTTTAAATAATATTAAGAGTATTAAGGAAATCGTTGTTATTATTGTATTTATTTTATCTTTAATTTTTGTATCTTCAGTTTACTTTATTAATGAATTTGATATAAGTGAAAAAATTATTATTGTTAATTTAATTATTTTGATATTGTGGTTTATGATGTATGTTATTTATAAATATTTTAAAGATAAAAGAGGAATTATTCCTTTAATTAGTATTCTTACTGTTATATTGGAAGTAATTATTTGTGTTAATAATAATTGGGATATATCTCAGAATTTAGAAAATTTTTATGAAGATTATGGGATGATTCAAAATAATTTAGATTTTGTTAAAAAAAATGATGATAATTTATTTTATAGAATTGAAAGAAAAGATATGCATACTTTTAACGATTCATCTTGGTATGGTTATTATGGAATTAATGCTTTTAGTTCAATGGAATATGAGAATTTAGCAGTATTAGAAAGTAAATTAGGAATGCCGGGAAATTATATAAACAGCTTTTATTATACTGATAATACACCTATTTATAATGCAATTTTTAATTTAAAATATATTATTGGTAATATGGAAGATAATAATTTTTATGATTTATTTTTTAGTAATGTTATTAATAATAATTTTATTTATAAATCTAAGGTAAACTCAAATTTAATGTATTTTGTGAATAAGGATATTAAATCGTGGGATTTCTTAAATGATAATCCATTTGAAATTCAAAATGATTTTGTTAGTAAGAGTTTTGGAAAAGATGATGTTTTAGAAAATGTTAAAATAAATAATGATTCTATTGTTAAGTTTGATAATGGGATTGTTCATAAGTTGGATTTTAATAAGAATGAAGGTTATATTTATATATCTGATAATATTAATTCAATAATAATTGATGGTAGATTATATACTAGAAATGAAAATAATGTTTATATTGATGAATCTTTTGATTATTTTACAAGTATTTCACTTAGTGAAAGTAAAGTAATTCATTTTAATGGAATTAATAGTGTCTATGTGGCATTTAATAATGAGTTTGATAATGATTTATATATATATTCTGTTAATGAGGATAAATTAAATGAACTTAATAGGACTTTAGTTGATAATATGGTTTATATAAATGAATTTAAAGAAAATAAGATTAATGCTTATGTTAATTCGGGTGAAGGAACTATTTTTACATCTATTCCTTATGATGAAGGTTGGAAAGTTTATATTGACGGAAAGAAAGTAAATACATTTGAAATTGGTAATGCTCTTTTAGGATTTGATGTAACTGAAGGAGAACATAATATAGAATTAAAATATGAGATTCCTTGTTTTAAAATAGGATGTGCAATTTCTATTAGTTCATTAGGATGTGTCGTAATTTATTATTTACTAAAAAAGAAAAAATTGATTGGTGATTAATCAATTTTTTTGTTTACAAATATTTTATTTATATTTTTGGTTGGTAACATGATTTTAACTTTATTAATATTTTTAATTTCGTATTTAAGATTTGCTCTATTTAGTTTTTCACCATCTATACACCAACTATATTTAGGATATTCTTCAAATTCAATTTTCATATTATTGGTTTTATAAAATTCGACACCCGATACTTTAGTTGCATCTACGGTCATTAATAGGGAAAATGTTTTTATAATATCTTTGCGACGATTAAAATTACATAATAACACTTCAAATTTATCATCATCTAATTTAACATCACGATAAAAGTTATTTATTCCGGCTATACGATTAGCGTTTGATATAAGAATAAAGGAATAGTAACCTGTTTTGGTAATTCCATTAACTTCATAGGTTATTTTATATAGTTTTGTAGGACTAAAGTAATCTTTGATTCCTTCTATTAGATAAGCTATATATCCATATTTTTTCTTTAATTTTCTTGGAGTTAAATATGGAACTTGCATGAATTTACCGAAACCTGCTACATAGACAAATGGTTGATTATTAATTAGGCAAATATCCATTTCTTTAACGCAACCTTTAAGTAATAACTTAAGATTATTTTTAATGTCTTTTCCATACCCAAACATTACACCTATATCATTAGTTGTACCTACTGGGATGTGGGAAATTATTAGTGGCTCTTTTCTTTCAAGATTTCCGCTTACTATTTCGTTAAATGTACCATCGCCACCCATACTAATTACTAGATCTACTTTTTCAAGATGTGATATTATTTCTTTGGCATGACCGCGATAACAGGTAGCAATAAATTTAGGTGTATAACCATTTTTAATTAGAATGTTTTTATATTCTTTTAAATACTTAGTTTTAAATACGTGGCCACTATTGGGATTATATATTAATACACAGGTTTTCATGATTATTCCTCTTTCATTAATTATATATTATATTTTAACATAAATATTTATACAATTGATAAAATTATGGAAATTATAAATATTTTTATCAACAAAAAAATATCAACTTCTTTTAGAAATTGATACTTTTCTATATTAAGTTCAAACATAATAGTCGGAACTGATTTTTCGATGGAGGGGCCTACCAGATTTGAACTGGTGCTCAGGGAGTTGCAGTCCCTTGCCTTACCACTTGGCTAAAGCCCCATCTAATACAATATATGCAATATTTGGCATTGCAAGACTATTGTATTATATAATTTTTTTAAAGTCAATAAAATTAAAGTCGAATAGCACTTTATGTGATTAATTTATGCTAAAGCTATATTCATTTTCTCTAGTTTTAATTATAAAATTTTTCTTATCAGCCTTAGAACTCACATTATTTGGAATGTCAAAGAATATTTTATTTTTTAAATTAGAATATGTTTTGCCATAAATTGTTGTGGTTTTATCGTTTTCATTAATAGTATAATTTATTTTAGAAAATTTATTAATTATATTTTGATCTTTATTATTAGTACTTCGTGCTAATAGGGAATTTTCATCTATGTTTATTTCATAATCAACGATTAATAATTCATTTTGATTTCTATTATCTGGTAATATGATATCTGTTAGGGTTTCACAATTATTTTCATTAGAACATTTTTGATAAGTATATTCATATTTATTTTTAATTTCCATATTTGTTATTTTTAAATTAGTATTTCCATAAAGAGTTTTACCTAATGTAAAGGTATCTCCCATATTTAGATTAGTAATTTTTAAATCTTTATCTAGGTTAGATGCGCTAAATTTATATTCTCTATATAGGTTGTTTCTAACTCCATTTTTATATTCATAGCCTTTATAAACCATCAGTTTTAAATTAGTTGTTTTGGCGTTGTTTGGTAACTCATATATAAATAATAAATTTGTTGCTTGGTTAGGTATGAGATCTCCAATATAGACTGTGCCTAAATCAGAAAAACTATTAGCTAAACTTGTTTTATAAATAGATTCTTGATTATTACCATAAATAATGTACATTTCTTCTGGTTTTAATATATTTTTATTCTTATTAGTTATTGTCATATCTAAAATTAAATATTTATTTTGATTATTTATTAATTTGTTTTTATAGTCATATGATGTTACATAAGCATTATTTAATTTATAAGTAAATTTATCAGCAGATAAAGAACTTCCAACATGATATTTATGTAAATTTATTGAGGTATTTATAAATACCGTAATTAGGACAATAGATAAAATTGAGCCTAATACGATGTTAATTAAAAATTTATTTTCTTTATAATAATAAATTATTTCACGATATAATCTATGAATTTTTCTTTTTACTAAATATCCTTCTGTACCTAATACGAATTCAAATTCTTCATTATCTTCGGCATTAATTTCTAATTCTTGTAAATCTTTACTAAAGTTGAATTTTTTTATATCAAATCCGATTCCTCTTATTAGATACATCACTAAAAAGTAATAATGAGGTAAATTTAAAATAAAGAATATATCTCTATAAAATCTACTTAATTTTTGAGTTAGTGTTGCTTCATATAATGTATTTATTACATTATAAATAAATAACATAGATATTAATAATGTAACGTAATAAATAATAGAAAATATATATAATTTAATTGGTTTTTTCTTTTTATTCATTAAGTATAGCATTATTGATATAAACGATATTAGTAAGATAATGGCTATAAATGAAAATATTGGCAAATAATCTTTGGCTATATTATAATCATAGAAGTTATTAGATGAATAGTTTCTAAAGAAACTAGATATTTTAATATAATAATTATTGACATATAAAGCGAGTAAAAAGATTATAATATGGATTATTTTAAAATTTTTAATTAAAAATGCATATGGTTTTTTTAATATCATTTTGTATTCCCCTTTACCTTAAGTAAATTATATCATGCAAAAAAAATAAAATAAACTTATTAGCTTATTTTATTTACTATTAATTGTCCTTCTTGTAAATAGATTGTTTCATTATTTTTTAACAAATTTGAAACGCTGGTATTAAATGTATTTGCTACTAAATTAAGGGTATCTCCTGCTTTAGTTATATAATATGAATATCCTTGTTTAGGTACCATTATAGTTTCATTAGGATAAATATAATCATTTAAATTTAGACCATTAAGAATTGCAATTAATGCTGGATTTACATTATAACTTTTACCAATTTGATAAAGATTATCTCCTTTTTTTATTTTATAGTAGTCAAAATATTTATTTGCGTCTTGATTTACATTGTACATATCTATCATTAAATCATCCCCTAGTATAGGTTATTCTTATTTTAATTATTTGTTAAAAATAAATATTTGATTTTTATAATTATATTTCCATTCTTTATGTTTAAGTAATTTTTCTTCACCATTATTATTTGTATATCTATATAATGTATCTCCTACTAAATAATATACATCATTATCTATAATTCGTATAATTGATGTTATTTGTTGATTGCTTACTTTTATTTTATAATTATTTAATACTTTGTATAAGTAATTATCTTCTACAACATAATTATTATTTATTTCATTATTAAATACTTTTTGATTTTTAACTAAGTTGTCCACTTTTTCCTTTTCTAATTTGTTATTATTAAGAAATAGTCCATAATTATCTTTTTCATTTAACATTTTTATTTTTTTCTTTTTTAGATTTAATTCAAATTCATTTTTATTTTTAAGGTCTAAAAAATATAGTTTATTTTTATAAGTTCCAAGATATAAGATATTATAAGAAATTTCATAATTAAAATCTACGATTGATATGTTGTTTTTATTAGTATCATATATATAAATTTTTTTAAAGTAATAAGAAGAATCATAATCAGGAATTACTAAATAAGTATTATTTTGATATGTTTCAATATTGTTATACTTTTCATTAGATAATATCTTAATTATTTCGTTGTTATCTGATAATTTAACGTAACCATTATAGTTCCAAATAAGATATGTCATATCGTTATTATAGATTGTAAAGTTTTCATATTCAGTTTCTTTAATTGGTTTTATTACTTTTTCATAGTTTTCACTATATAATTTTTCATTAATTAAACGATAATCTTTTAAACCTTTTTTATCGCTACAAAGATTTTGAGTTTGTTCTAGAATAGTTAAGTTTAAACACGTATCATTTTCATCTGATATGATTTTAATATCTTTTATAAGTTTACGTTGTTTATGATATTTTGTGTTAATAATAATTGGATATTCAATATTTTCGTAAGTTAAAGTGAATTTATATTGTTTATTACGTTTATTATATATTTCGTTTACTTTTACTTTGTTGATTATATAATCGGTTTCGTAATTTTTTGGAACATATAAAATAATTAAATATATTATGACTATTATAAATACTAATATTATAAATTTTTTTTGTTTTTTCATACTTCTCCATTTTAGAAAAAAAGAATTCTTAATTGAACTCTTTATTTTCTTCTTTTTTGTAATATTTTGCTTTTGCTTCCATCATATATGAGGTAATTTCTTTTTGAATTTCTGGTAACGCTTGTTTTGATAGATTAGAAAAATAAATAGTTTCTTTCATTGTATCAATGGTTATCATTCCCCAAATAATTCCTGCGTGAACTTGCATATCATTATATAAGTCTGGTGTAATTGAGTTTAAGGCATATCCTAATAAGATATAATCTTGGGCAATTATTAATCTTTTATTGGTGATAGCAAGTACAGCTGTATCAAAGATGTTTCCATGTGATATGTTATTTTGAGCAGCAAACGCATAATTTACTATTTCATCAGGATATAAATTTTGGTCAACTAGCTTTGAATGTTTTTTAATTCTCCAACATATTGTGCCAGGGTATTTATTTTTAAATTTTTTTACAATTTCATAAGTAGATGCCATAATCTTTTCTCCTTTACTTCATCATTCCAACTGATTTTAACTTAGTTTCTAGTTTTTCTTTGTTAACATATCCGGAAATACATCCTACTACTTTACCATTCTTTAAATATAGTGTTAAAGGTGTTCCAAAACCTGATGATAAAGGAGCTTCTTCTTTTGATGATGTACATTCTGCCGGAATGTTTATACCTGAATTTAATATTTTACTATATTCATCACTATTAAAGCTGTCTGAATCATAGTAGTAAATATCTAAATTATTTTCGGCAGCAACTTCATTATATATTGGTTTAAAGATATTACAATAATAACATGTGTTACGTCCAAAAACATGCATAGTTACTTTTTTACTCTTATAAATTTTCATGAATTCTTTATATGTTGAAACTGTTTTATAAGCAACTTCATCTTCTGGAATTACATTGTTAATATATTTGTTTAATTGAGCATCTAAGTTAACATTTTCTGTTTCTTTATCTACTACTTTAACTGTATTACCGTCTTGTGTTATAACAAAAACTGATTTACTATTAAATTTTTCATTTGAACTAGTTAATTTTTGCTTTTCTTCTGTACTTAATTTAGGTGTATTTACAGCACTAACTTCAATTGAATATTTACTTTTTAAATTAAGTAATTCTTCTTTGATTTTAGCATATTCTTCTGAACTAGTATCACCAAAATATGTAAGTGTTACTTTTTCTTTTGACACATTAGATGTATATTTATCATATGAAATTACTGAAATCTTTTTGTTATTTACATAATTAATAATAATTGGTAATAGTAAAATAATAATAATAACTACAGGTAATAACAATTTTTTAACTTTTTCCATTTTCTATTCCTCCCTAATTTTTATTTTACTTGTTTTTTTTGTAATAATCAATTATTTATGGGTATTTTTTGAATATTTGTTGTGATATTCATTTATTTTGATTGCCTGTTCTTCGGCTGTTTCGTTTAAATTATAGTTTGGCGGATAAAAAACTAAATTACCATTTAGTATATTAATTATAGGTTCTACGTGATGTGGTTGTAATCCGAGATATAAATCTGGTAAAACTTGATGTTTTTGCAACTCGCTATCTTCAATTAATTCATCATCTAGGATGACATAGTCTTCAATTTTGTGACTCTCTATGTAATCTTTAATTTCTAATATTTTTGAACTGTTTATAAATGGTGTAACATCATATATTTCAATATCTAGTTCTTTTAGTGGAATAACATAATTTTTGTAAAATATTGATTTGTAGTAATCAATTCCACGTTGTTGAAATGAGTATTTGTTAGAGGTTGTTGCTATAACACTAGCATTAGTTAAGTCTATTATTTGCTTTAATATCTTGACATTTTCTAGTGATACACCTTCCATTTGGTACCAATTGTTAATTACACCATCAAAATCTAAGAATATATATTTCATAGTTTGCTCCTTTGAGGGTTATTTTATAATATTAAATCAAATTTGAAAAGCATTTATTATGATTTTATCGGTAGTAAATTTTGATTTTAATATTAAATATTGTATTTATTTATTCCAGTACACTGGAATAACTTTTTAATTTTCTGATTGATTTTAAATTTTTCTGTGTAATTCATCTAATAACGATAATTTTTTAATGTTTAAATTGTTGTTTATTCCGGTACCTAGTTCAATTTCTGGTTTAACCGTTGAACCGTGGTAATCACTTCCTCCGCTAACTAATAAATCATATTTTTGAGCGATTTCCATATATTGTTTAATTTCAAGTGGTGTTTGACTTGAGTGAAAAACTTCAATGCCTTTTAAGCCACAATTTATCATGTTTTTTAATAATATTAATAATTCTTTTTCAGTTAATTCGAGAGATTTTGGATGAGCCAAGATAGGAATACCACCACTTTTAGTAATTAAATCAATACATTCTTCATAACTTATTCCTTTGCTAAAACTTCTTGTTTTGTTATGAGCTTCTATTAAATATTTGCTAAACGCTTCTTTGACTGAGGATACATACCCTTTATTAATTAATATTTTTGCAATATCTGGGCGTCCTAAATTATGTTCAAACTGAAATAAAGATTTTATTTCATCATAAGTAAATCTAATATTATAATCTTTTTTTAATACTTCTATAATTGATAAAACTGAATTCAAACTATTATCTTTAAGTTCTAATAATTTTTTATTTAGGTTTATATCTTCTAAATTAATTACATAGCCAAGTATATGCATTCTTCCTTTTGGAACTTTAACTGATAATTCTATTCCATTAATTATTTCGATTCCTGTTTTTACAATTAAATCATCATTTCTATTTATTTTTTTAATTCCTTCTATAGTGTCATGATCAGTTATTGCTAAGGTGCTTATTCCTTTTTCTAGTGCTAGAGATATTAATTCGTGAGGTTTTAATTCACCGTCTGAGTAGCATGTATGAGTATGCATATCAATTATTTTTTCTTTAGATAAGTAGGGATTTATTATTGTATTGTTTGTGTATTTATCTAATGTTTTTATAATTAGTTCTTCTTTATCTTCATATATATCATATGTGTAATAATTATCTTCCATTTTACTTTTCTCCTTCTGCTTGTATTATATAATTTTTGTTATTATAATAAAAATATATATTTGTTATTGCTTTGATAACTGGAGGTTATTATGAATATTGATTTTGAATTATATAGAATATTTTATGAAGTTGCTAATTATGGAAATATTACTAAAGCTAGTATGCATTTAAATATTTCACAACCGGCTATAAGTAAATCAATTAAAAATTTAGAAAATCAATTAGGCGGCTCTTTATTTATAAGAACTAAAAAAGGAGTTGTTTTAACCGAAGAAGGAAAAGAACTTTATTATTATATTAAACAAGCTATAGAATTTATTAATAATGGGGAAAATAAATTTACTGATTTAATTAATTTAAAAACAGGATGCATTAAAATTGGAACAAGTACTACTATAGCAAAGGAATTTTTACTACCTTATTTAGAAATATTTCATGAAAAATATCCTAGTATTGACATTAAAATTATTACGGGTATTTCTAATGAATTAATTTCAAAATTAAAATATGGACTTATTGATATATTATTTTTAAATTTAAACAATGATAGTTATGAGAGTGATTTAAACATAGCTAAATGTAAAATTGTTAACGATTGTTTTGTTGTTGGAGAAAAATATAAAGATTTAAAAGATAAAATTATTACAATGAAAGAGATTAATAATTATCCTTTGATTTTGCAAGCTAAAGGTTCAAACACAAGAAAGTTTTTGGATGATTTCATGAAGGATAATAATGTTTTGTTAAAGCCAAGTATTGAACTTACAAGTTATTCTTTAGTTGTGGATTTAACTAAAATTGGATTTGGTATTGGTTATGTTACTAAAGAATATGCAAAAAATTTATTAGATAGTGAATTATTATATGAAATTAAAACTGATATAAAAATTCCTTCTAGATATATTGGATATGTTTTATCTAAAAATCATATACCTAGTTTTAGTACGAAAAAGTTAATTGAAATAATAAATGATAATAACAATTTAAACATAAAAAAATGAACTATTTAAGTTCAATGTAAATAATATTCGTTTTATATAACGTGAATGTCTACATCTTTTCTTGATAGTAACAATTTATTTGAAATATTTTAAAGATTATAATTTTTGTTTTTTTCCTATAAAGTTAAGATATGTTTTAATTAAATCTGCATCCATTAAATTTTCAGGAACTTCTTCTGGATAAAAGAATTGTAATTTTTTAGTTTCGGAATCCCCCTTTAAATCTTTAGCATCTTGTATATTTACATCTGCAACGTATAAAGATGTGTTATTATATACAATATCACCATTTGGATAACTGTTTTTTCTATTTTTGCCTGATAGGGTGTCAATTAATTTAATATCATTCGGATTTAAAATAATACCGGTTTCTTCATAAGCTTCTCTAACAGCGGTAGTTCTTAAATCTTCTCCTAAATCTTGGCAACCTCCTGGCAATCCCCATTTATTCCTATCTGTTCTTTCTTGTAATAAAATTTGTCCTTCTTCATTTCTAATAATTATAGCAGCACCTGTTTGAATAAAAGGTATATGACTAATTCTATCATCTAGTGCCATTCTAAATAAAACTGGATATCCACCATAATTAGCACTTAATTCTAATAACTGTTTTTCATCTAAACTCATAATTAATTTTACAAATTCTTCATGAGTATATTCTCTCATTTTTTTATATTCCACGTAAATCACTTCCTATACATATAGTAAACTAAAAAAGTATATTTATCTAGTACATTATATTCAAAAGTTATAATTCTTTTAAAGTAAACAAAAGGCATTTTATTGGAATTTTGATACAAAAAAATCAATCGATTTGATTGATTCATTTATTTAAATTCGAATTATTCGAACTGATTTCTTTATGGTGGAGTCGAAGGGAGTTGAACCCTTGTCCAAGATACTTTCATATTATAATCTACAAGTTTAGAAGATTTGTTGTTTCATTAATGGTAAGAAATCATCAAAATATCATTAACTAAGCTTATAGGATTCGTTTAATAAACTAAGCAATCTATTAAATATAATCTACTATTATGAACCAGCGTTAAAACTCTGTAGATTTAGTTCTAGGCCAGTGCTTGCGAGCCTTTAATTAGGCAAATGCTAAAGCAGTATTATAATTTGTATTGTCAGTTATTTTAACTGTTTGTTATTTAGGTTTAACCACCACTGCATATAATACAAAACTATACCCTGTCGAAACCATAAACGACCCCGTGCTAAAATATTAGCATATTTAAAGAAAAATATCAATCGTCGAACTTGATTATCACTTCATTATCCTTTGAATATCCATATTTTTCTCTAGCATATTTGGCAGCATATTCAGAATCTTGCATTTTAGTTATTTCATTGTTTAGTTCATCTTCTTCTTTTAATAAAGATTCATATTTAGCTTCTAAAATCTTTTTTTCGTTGTTGTTAGCTAATATTTGATTCCAATATCTATAAACAAAAAAACTTAAATAACAAATCATTATTAAAATAACTAGAGTTCCTAATAAAATACGTCTTTTATCTTTTTTCGTTCTCTTTGCCATAATATACCTTTCTATTCAGTGTTTATTATAACAAAAATTTTAAGGTTTGTTACTTATGTTTTTTAAATTTGACAGTTTTTTCTAAAACTTTACATAATATAAAGCCGATTCCTAATGATATTTTTAATAGCAAAGAAATATTACCATTATATAATTTATATAAAATGAATACATATAAAAAAGTTGCTAAAATAGAAAATAGACTAAATAATATAAGATTCTTTTTTAATAAAGAGGTTATTATTCCATAAATAAAGCCATAAATTATAGATATAATTATTAATATAAATTGGATCATTTAAATAACTTCATTAATAGACTATTTTCTTTAGAAACATTATCGGTATAGTAAAAACTATTTATCTTTCCTTTAATTGATACATTGCCTTCAACTGTGTCTAATTTTATCATTTCAAGATTTTCTCCTTTAATGATAATTCCACCCATTATTGAATCTAAACTAAATTCCTTATCATCAAAATTATTGATTTTTTTGATACCACTTATAATTATGTTTTTTCTTTCATTAAGTTTTATTATATGAGACATGTTTGGTACTTCAATCATTTTTTCCATAGATATCCTCCAGTTTAAATATATGATGAGAATATGAAAAAAATTCACTATGGAAGTGAATTTATTCAGCTGTTTTATATGCTTCTAAAATAGCGTCTTCAAATTGTTTACGTACTTCAGGATTAATTGGATGAGCAATATCTTTGTAACCGCCAGTGCTAGTTTTTCTACTAGGCATAGCAATAAATAAACCATTATCTCCTTCTATGATTCTAATATCATGTACAGCGAATGCATCATCTAATAGTACAGATGCTATACCTTTCATACGAGAACCGTCTTTTTCAATTTTACGAACGTTTACAGATGTAATCTTCATAACATTCACTCCTTTCAAGATTGTCTTCAATCTTTAATTTAATTTTATGCTATGATTTAAAAAAAAGCAATAGATTTTACATAAAAGTAACTTGAATATCTTTACTTAGAATATCAGAATATGAATAACTTTTTTTACTACTACCATTACTTACTAAGAAAACGTGTGAATAAATTTCCGATACATAACCATAGAAGACATCTGTCTTGTTACGATTTTCTTTTGACACTACTTTTACTTCTCTGTTTAAATGATTTTTAATGTCATTTTTTATTGCATCAATCATCTTGGATACCCCACATACATAAGTCCATTTCCCATTAAGCCTCCCATTCCATTTGAACCATATTTGGTTTTGTTTAATAAACTTATTAAATCTATTGGTTTAGATTTATCGGTTAATGCGATTGTGGTTGCAATTATAGCAGGATCAAGAGCGTGAATATTTACTCTTTTAGGGCTTGATGCGAAGTCGGCACCACTTTTAATTAAAGCCTCATAATTACTTTGACAAGCACCAGCTATAATTACTAATTTATCATGATTTTTTTCATAGTTTCTCGCTTTTGATACTGCCTCGCAAAAATATTTAGAGTTACGATAGTTATCGAGATTGTTTTTATCATTTTTCTTGGAAAAATAGGAATCATGGCCGGTAATTATTACAATATCAGGGCTGTATTCTTTTAAAAATTTAATAATTTTATTGGGTAATTCTTCTTCGGATACTAATTTCCCGACGGCTTGTAATTTATTTCGCTTGTAGTAATTTAGACATTTATTAATATAACTTTCATCAGAATCAAGGTGTAAAAGTTTAGCAGGTAAATAAAAAAATGAATCACGATCTAAATGTTCTTCTTCGATACTATCGGCAAAATCATCAATATCTTGTTTATCGTAAATTTTTAAATCATCTAATTTACTGTCGGCGTATAATCTGATATTAGTTCCTTTTAAGTAAGCGATACTATCGGAGATGTTTATTATTTTAAAGACTATGTCATTATTATAACTGTTGCGAGTAACTAAATCACCTATTTTAAAATTCATGATATCACCAATTAAATATATGTATGAAATTAATATTTTAGAATTTTAGAGATTAAAGCTAAATGTATCACCTTTGTTAAGGTAAAGCCAACTTGATTTAGTTACTGTTAAAACTTTTGTATCTAAGTTAAATTTAAAGTAAATGTTATGGTTATTGGGATCCAAGGCTTTAATGTATATAATGTTGTTTTTCTTCTTAATAATTGTTCCGGTAAAGGTGGTTAACCGATAAATGGAAATAAAGACTTCATTTTTGTTTGGAGTATGTTTTATTTCAATATAACTGCTGTCAATATTTTGATATTTTAAATAATATGTTGATAAGTTTTGGTTTATTAACATTTTAGTTTGATAATCAGTCATTAAGGATTTAGTAACAATTAAAAACATAATAATTGTTAAGATAATATATTTTTTCAATAGATCACCTATTAATTATTATGTATATAATTAGCTATTAATGTTAATTTTTGATATAATTTGTTCTATTATATTTACTGTATCTTCGGCTGTTTCGCTTGACAAATCTACTCTAAAATTAGTGATACCTAGTTCTTGATAGGTTGGTATTTTATCAATTAAGTTGGTAGTATGACAATTTAGAATATAGGAAGTATGATTTTGAGGTGATGTTAATATTTCGTATTCTTCCTTATTACGATCTATCAATTTATATGTTTTTTTATCTTTACAAATGTGACAGTTTTTGGCTTTAAATGTGTTTTTTAGAAGACAGGCTTTCATCATCATAAGTTCTATTTTACCGTAAACTAATAATCCTGTATTTGAAGTTGGATAGTTATTCATTATGTTTTTTAACTCATTAAAATTATTTTCAAATGAAAGTGTTACCATCGTGTTATATTTGTGTGCTAGACTTAGGGCATAATGATTAGTTATGTTTAAGAAATAATCACTGATATTACCTGAATTTTCTATCATACTGGCATAAGATGTATTTAAAACTTTTTCATTATATTTTGGATAGGTTAGTAAATTTCTAGGAATTTTATAAATAAAGGTTGGTTCTAGTAAATCTAATTTATCAACAATTATTTTAACCGGATATTTTTTTAAAACTGTAATTTGTTCTTTAGTTCTAGCTAGGACATATATTTCCTTTGTTTTGGAAATATTTTGAAGATTTTCTTGGTAATTATTTTTAATAAACTCTTTAGAAGCTTTCATTCTTTTTAAAGATAATTCTTCAAGGGCTTCCCTTCTTAAATTATTTAAATCGATGTTACGAATGAATAGATTACCAGAAATATTTATATTTAGAGAACTTACTTTGTATGGCGTTGTTCCAGTTTTGGTTAAACTTTTTTCAATATTTTCTTTGGTTATTGGTTGATTAATTGCTTCAGATGGTTCTGCTCCATAAATCGTTATATTATTTATTCCATCACTTACTTCTAATTTTATTTTTTCATTTAGTTTTGTGGTAATATTCATGGAAACGGTTATTTTCTTAGTTATGTTTGTTTCTAATGGGAGTTTAGGTGATGTAAGATATATTTCATCTTCTTTGGTTAGGTTTAGAAAGTTATCTAAATAAATTGTTGTTCCTTTAGTACCACTCTTTATTAAATTATCTTTTGAATCATAGATAAAGTTTAAGGTTATTCCTTTATTGATATTTTTGATGCGATTTGAATCGCCTTGTTTCAAATCAATATCTAATTTGATTGCAAGTTTTTTAGGTGTTACTTTGATAATTTTACCAGCATACAAACCGATATGATTAGATGATTCATAGTTCATTATATCTTCATTATTAAATAGGAAACCAGGAGTGTATCCTCTATAAAATATTGATTTTAGTTCATCTAGATCAGATTGGGGAACTTGTAATTCTTTACCACTTTCATAGTCATAAATTAGTTTACGATATATTTTAGTTACAATGCCAACATAAGCGGGAGATTTCATTCTTCCTTCTATTTTAAATGAATAGATATTAGAATCCATTAACTCTTTAAAGTTTTCAATACTGCATAAATCTTTAGGACTTAAAAGATATTTGTCAGAATTATTTACTAGTCTATCATCTTCTAAAAGATTATATTTTAATCTACACATTCCGGCACATTCACCGCGATTAGCACTTCGATTTAGAATGCATTTTGAAAAATAACATTGACCAGAATAACTTATACATAAGGAGCCATGAATAAATGCTTCTTTTTCCATTGTAGTATCTAAGTCATTTATAAAATCTAATGGAAGTTCTCTAGCAAATACGACTCTTTTTACGCCTAGGGTTTCAAGAAATTTAATATTTTCCTTAGAATGATTGTGCATTTGAGTTGATGCATGAATTTCTAAATTAGGAAACATACTATGAACAACTTCGATTAAGCCGATATCTTGTAAGATTAGAGCATCTACGCCTATTTTATGAAGAGACTCAATATATTCTAGACATGAGGAAAACTCTGATTCGTAAATTAAAGTATTTACAGTTATAAAAATTTTAACACCATAAAGATGGCATAAATTTGTGGCTTCTTCTATTTCTTCTAGGGTAAAGTTTTCAGCAAAAGCGCGAGCACCATATTTTTTACCAGCAAGATAAACAGCATCGGCACCATTATTTATGGCATATATTAAGGATTCTTTATTTCCAACAGGAACTAATAATTCATGTTTCATTTTGACACTTCTTTCCAATTTAGTAATTAATACTTAATTAAGTATATCATTTATTTATAAATAAAAAAATTACAACTTTTAGGATAAGTCGTAATTTCCTTTGGATACTGTATCACTTGTTAGTTTTAATGTTTTGTACTTTCCTTGATTTGATAAAATGTCATATTCAATATCTAGAAATGTATCGGCAACTATGTTATTCATGTCTCTAACACTTTTTTCGTGTTTTTTTATTTCTTCTAAAATACCTTTAGCAAATTCTTCATCGCCAATTGTTTCGATTCCAAATTGAGCACTTAGCCTTTCTTTTTTTGCTAGATAATAGCTTAGTTTTGATTCTAAAAGAATTTTCTTTTTATCTTCTTCACTAAGATTTTTATATGGAATGAAGTGTTGAAATCTGGTTAATAATTCAGAAGAAAAATATCCTTTTTTAACTAGTAATGATTTATCAAATTGTTCTTCTTCTAGAGATGCTTTATTTCCAAAGCCAATTGGAGCTGTTTCTTTTTTGAAAGCTTCTTGGAAAGTACCTAAACAAATCTTACTTGCCATACCGGTATTATATATTTGAGTTTCTTTCATTTGTCTAGCAATTGGGAATCTTCCCCCTTCTAAGGCTTTTAAGAAGATATTTACTAGTGAGGTCTTGGTATCTAATTTATCTACTCCGATTTTATCAAATTCATCAAATACGAGAATTGCTTTTTCTGCTAACTTCATATTTCCGTTGCATTCACTTATAAGGGCTTCAAATTCATCTTCTAGGGTTGTTCCCACTATTCCTTCTGGTACTAAATTACAGGTATTTATGTTTCTAAATGGTACATCAAAGTATTTAGCAGCACAGTTAAATGTGGCAGTTTTTCCGGTTCCGGTTGGACCAGGAATTAGTATTGATTCAGTTCCAAATAGTGGACTAGATGTATAATTCATATAAAGAATTGTTGCAATCTTTTTTAAAGCTTCATCGTGACCTATTATGTTATCTTTTAAGTAGTTATATAATCCTTCTACACTTGTTTCATTAGTAGATGTAATAAAATTTTGAAGAGCACTTGGTTTTGGCTGTTCATTTGTATATAACGTTTCTTCTTGAATATTTTCTTCTTCAGTTAATTCTTCGGCTAGTTCTTCTTCTTTTGATTCTTCTTCATCTTTTGTATCATCAAATACTTCAGCTGTATAAATACGATTTGTTACTCCATCATGAAGTTCAAGTAATTCAAGCCCTTTATTTTCAGCAAATGAGCTAAATTTACAAATTTTATCTCTCATAAATTTTAATTTCTCTTTTAATTTAGAGATTTCATCAGTTGTTAATAATTCGTTTACTGAGTCTTGATTTAACATTAGACATGTTTCACCATCAATTATTTGATATAGTTCTACTTTTTTATTTGGGGTTGATAATGTACTTAAATCTAAGAATACAAATTTACCGTTTTTATATACAACTACACAGTCTTTTGCTTCCATTAGAACTAGTTCAATAACATCTTTATTAGATAATTCATCAGCTGGTAAGGCATAGAAATCTCTTATGTAATCCATGGTAAATGATGGTCCTACTAAATATTTGCAATTAATATTTGATGTTGTAATATACTTATAGGTATATTTATTGGTTGTAAATGTATCTTCTTTAACATGTCCTTTAATTATTTCTAATGGTATAAATAGATTGGTTTCTTCATCTATTTTGATATTTTGATATTTTACTGCATATTCCATAATGCATACTCCTTCTATTTGTTATAAATTGTTTTTAGTATAACACTTTGATTTTTAGTTGTAAATTTTTTGAACGCAATTTCTTAAATTTTAGTTAATTTGTAACGATTATCTAGTTATCAGAAATGAAAAACAGAATCTATGTTACTACATATGTTTTTTGTTTCGAAGATTTGTAAGTTTATTTTCTATTAGCTAATATTGGTTATTTTACATCTTTATTTTATAATGTGAATTTTATGAATATTAATTGTTTTAATTTAATAAAAAAAGAATTTGATTAAAATTTACAAATTCTTTTTTATTTCATATGTTTTTTACTTTTGATAAAAATTCTTTTAGTCTATCATCTTTGGGATGATTAAATATTTCTTCTTTGGTGCCTTGTTCAATTATTTTTCCATCTTCCATAAAAATTACTTTAGTTGCAAATTTTTTTATAAAATTCATTTCATGTGATACAACTATCATAGTCATTCCTTGGTTGGCTATTTCCTTCATCAAATTGGTTACTTCACCTATCATTTCAGGATCAAGAGCTGACGTAGGTTCATCAAATAACATTAAATCCGGATGCATAATAAGAGCTCTTATAATTGCTATTCTTTGTTGTTGCCCTCCTGAAAGTTCATAAGGATAATAATCTTTTTTATCATATAAATCTATTTTCTTTAATAAACTTGTTGCCTCTTTTACCGCTTCATCATGTGACAATATTTTTAATTTTACAGGGGCTAAAATTATATTTTCAAGTACAGTCATATTACTAAATAGGTTAAATTGTTGAAATAACATTCCTATTTTTCTTCTAACTAAAGTTAAATTTTCTTTAAAATCTAAATTTTTTCCTTCAAAGTTAATTGTACCACTTGTTGGTATTTCAAGTAAATTTATGGTTCTCAAAAGTGTTGATTTACCACATCCGCTTGGACCTATTATACCTACAATATCGCCTTTTTTTACTTCTAAATCTATACCTTTTAATACTTTTTTAGAGCCAAAATTTTTCTTTAAAGACTTAATTTTTAACATTTTTTAACCTCTTTTCAATTAAATTAACTATTTTACTTAATCCATAAGTAATAATTAAATATATGATTGCAATTAAAATTAATGGAAAGAAATAATCATATGTTCGAGATGCAATTATATCACTTGCCTTGGTAAGTTCAACTATACCTATATAAGCACCTACTGAAGTTTCTTTTACAAGTGTTATAAATTCATTTCCGAGTGCAGGAATAATATTCTTTATTGCTTGAGGTAAAACAATATACCTTATTACCTTTTTATAATCTAATCCTAGTGCATAGCCTGCTTCTATTTGACCTCTATTAACAGAGTTTAATCCAGCTCTTATAATTTCTGCTACATAGGCTGCACTATTTATTCCAAACGCTAGTATTCCAACCAAAACAATATTAATAGACACTGATTTAAATATTACGTAATATATAATCATGAGTTGTAATATACTAGGTGTTCCTCTTATAATTGTTATATATAATCTTGCTATTGCATTTAATAATTTTAGTTTATTGGTATTATCATGATAATTTCTAATAATAGCTAGTAATGTTCCTAAAAAAACTCCTATTATAACTGCTCCGAGTGCTATTATTAATGTATTTAATAATCCCTTTAATATATATTTATATCTTCCATCTAATATAATACTGTTATATATTCTATCAAAAATTGTATTTTTATTTACCTTTTGGTCTATTCCCATATGAGTTAAAATAATATTATCTATCTCACCATTATTTTTCATTTGCTCAATTACAATATTGCATGAATTTAATAATTCTTTATTATCTTTGGATATAACCATTCCATAATTATCAACTACAAGGGGATTTGGAAGTATAATCATATCTTCTGTTATTAATTTTTTGGCCGGCAACTCATCCATTACGACTGCATCAACTTTATTATCTTTTAAATCTTGTATTGCTGCTAAAAATTTTTTTTCACGAATTAATGTAATATTTGGATACTTTTCTGTTAGATAAGAATCAGCGATTGTCCCTAATTGAACTGCTACCTTGCCTTGTAAATTATTTGCATCTGTTATTAAACTATCATTTTTAACTATAATTACTTGTCTGCTTGATGCATAATTAACGGTAAAATCTACTTCCATGGCTCTTTCTTCTGTATAAGATATTCCGGCTGCTCCTATATCACTTTTTTTGGTTTTTACTTCATTTATTATTGAATCAAAAGCAACATCTTTAATTACTAATTCTTTATCAAGATAATCAGCAATCTTGCGGGCTATATCTATATCTACACCTACAATTTTACCATTAGAATAATATTCATATGGAGCAAAGCCTGCCTCTGTTACTAATATTAGTTCTCCCTTTTTTTCTTTTCTACATCCTGTTAATATAGTACATATAGTAAATATTAACAATATAATGCCAAACAAATTCTTTTTTTTACTACGTCGAATAAACATTTCTCGACAACACCTCTCTTTCTATCTCAGTTAATTACTTTTCTTGTTGTCCTTAACTTAATCAATTTCAAAATTTAGACAATAGTCTTTATAAATAATCATTTATATTTCAATACTTATTATTCTTTAATTTATTTTAAATACACTTTTACATAAATAACTTTTTATGGTTATTATTTTTATGAAATTCCTATTCTATAAAAAGAGTTCTTTTGAACTCTTTTGTATTTTTATAAAACTAACATTGCAATTGTTAATATTACTATATTTGCAAGCATTATACAAGCTAATACTTTAAATACCCATTTTAACCAGGTTGTGTATTCTACTTTGGCAAGTGCTAGGCCTCCCATTATAGCGCCACAAGTTGGTGTAAATAGATTTACAAATCCGTTTGCTGCTACCATTCCCATTATAGTAGCTTCAACATTGTATCCTACTTGATGTGCAAGTGGAGCCATAATTGGAGTTGATAATGTTGCAAGTCCACTACTAGATGGAACTAATACAGAAAGTCCGACATGTAAAATATAATTTAATGGAGCAAACACTACCTTTGGTAAAACTTTTAGTACATTTGCAGCATTATAAATTATATAATTATCTAAGTGTGTGTCACTCATTAATACTGATGCTCCTCTTGCAAGTGCAATTATTAATATTACACCTACCATATCATCAGCACCATCAATTATTTTATCAACAATCTCGTTCTCTTTCATACGATTTACAAGTGCAATTATTATGGTCATTATTAAAAACCATAATGTTGCTTCTTGGAAATACCATTGACCAATTGGCACGCCAACTAACCATGATAAACCAAATACTTTAGAGTTTACAAATGCTGTAATACCAAAATCTTCCCAAGGGATAAAACTCATAATCATAATAACAAAAGTTAATGCAAATAAAATTAATGTAATTTTTTGTTTTCCAGTTAATTTAGCTTCAGCTCTTTCAATATCTTCGCCATAAGTAGCCTCCATATTTCTTTGTTCTTGTAAACTTAATATTGTTGAGCCTTTTTTCTTAATAACTTGTTTTGCATATAGCATTACAAATATTATAGAAATTATTAAAGTTGACAACCATAACATTGTTCCTAATCCAATTATTGTTCCTTGATTTATAGCTACTCCTGCTGGTAAGGTTGACTTTGCAGCATCAACTGCAACACCTACAGCAAAAGGGTTTACTGTTGAGCCAAGAACTCCTGATCCGGCTCCTAAAAGTACAATAGCTGAAGATACAACAGTATCCATACCTGCTGCTACCATAGCGGCAGCAAGTAATGCGTAAAAACCAACAGTTTCTTCAAGCATACCATAAGTAGTACCGCCTATTGAAAATATTATCATAAGGATAGGAATTAATACTAATTCATGTCCATGAAGTTTTTTAATTAAGACTTGAATTCCTGTTTCGATAGCTTGAGTTGAATTCACTATTTTTAGGAAAGCTCCAAGAATTAATATAAATACACAAATATCAATAGCATCTGCAAAACCTCGAATAGGTGCCAATAATGTTTGTGATAATGTAGCTCCTACTACTCCACTACCATTTACTATTTCTTCACCAATAAATGATGCTTTAGGAAGTAAATGTGTAATTATTGCAAGTATAAATATTAAAGCTAGGATTATAGTAAATGCACTAAGTGAAAATGAGATTCTCTTTTTCTTTTCTTCTTTCTTTACTTCAGGTTTATAAATTAATGTGCCTGTTTTACCTTCTAATGCTTCTTTTGCTTTAAATAAAGATGTAATAATTGCTTTATTTCCTGTAGCTTTAACAAATCCAATAGAAGCCTCTATTTTTGGTAACATGCTTCCTTCTTTAAATTCATCATGTCTAATACCAACTCTTGCTTCAGCTATAGATAATTTATTTATTTCTTCTTCATTTTTTTGTTTGTAGTTATAAGATACTTTTTCAACATCAGTTAAAATTAATAAAGTATCTGCATTAATTTCTTGAGCAAGTAATGCGCTTGTTTTATCTTTATCTATAACAGCATCTATTCCCTCGTAGCCGTTTGTTTTTGTCTTAACTACAGGTACACCACCGCCACCACAAGCAATTACTATAGTGCCTTGCTCCATTAAATTTTTAATTGTGCCAAGTTCTAATATTTTCTTTGGCTCTGGAGATGCAACTACTTTTCGATATCCTCTGCCTGCGTCTTCTTTATAAACAGCTTTTTCTTGTTTTTGTTTTTCTAATGCTTGCTCGCGAGTCAAAAATTCTCCTATTGGTTTAGTTGGATTTTTAAATGCAGGATCTAAAGGATTTACTTCTACTTGGGTAATTACTGTTACAACTTCTTTTTTTATTTTTCTTTTATTCAACTCATCTTTTAATGATTGTTGTAATTGATAACCAATATAGCCTTGTGACATTGCTCCACTTTCAGCAAATGGAACTTTATCTTCTTTCATAGAATCATAAATCATTCCTACTTGTGGGCCATTTCCGTGGGTGATAACAATTTGATTTCCAGCTTGTACTAAATCTATTAAATATTTTACTGTACTTTCAATTCTATCATGCTGTTCTTGAGGATTTTTACCTAATGCATTTCCTCCTAATGCAATAACAATTTTACTCATTTTTCATAGTCTCCAACATTACAGCTTTTATTGTATGAAGTCTATTTTCTGCTTCTTCAAATACTCTAGATTTACTTGACTCAAACACTTCATCTGTAACTTCCATTTCTTTTATTCCAAATTTTTCTTCTATTTCTTTTCCTATTCTTGTTTCATTGTTATGAAACGATGGCAAACAATGTAAGAAAATAGCGTTTTCTTTAGCGTTTTTCATAACATTCATATTTATTTGGTAAGGACTTAAAAGTTCAATTCTCTCTTTCCATATTTCCATAGGTTCTCCCATTGAAACCCATACATCGGTATAAAGTGCATCTGCATCTTTTACGCCTTCCATAATATCTTCAGTCATATTTATTGCAGAACCGTTCTCATAAGCAATTTTTTTACACTTATTAACTAGTTCCTCTTCTGGCCAAAGTGTTCTTGGTGCGCAACATGTAAAATTAACTCCTAATTTTGAACTTGCTACCATAAGTGAATTTGCTACGTTATTTCTAGCATCCCCACAGAACACTAATTTTCTTCCCTTTAAAGATCCAAATTCTTCTTGGATAGTCATAAAATCTGCAAGCATTTGGGTTGGATGAAATTCATTAGTTAGACCATTCCATACAGGAACTTTGCTATATTTAGCAAGATTTTCTACTATTGCTTGATCAAATCCACGATATTCAATTCCATCATACATGCTTGCTAAAACACGTGCTGTGTCTTCAATTGTTTCTTTTTTTCCAAGTTGAGAACCAGTTGGGCCTAAATAGGTCGCTTCCATTCCTAGATCATGAGCTCCTGCTTCAAAAGCACATCTAGTTCTTGTAGAGTCTTTTTCAAATATCATAGCTATTTGTTTTCCTTCTAAATATCTATGAGTTATATTATTTTTCTTTAGATTTTTTAAATCTATTGCTACATCTATTAAATGTCTAATCTCTTCAGGCGTATAATCTAATAGTTTTAAAAAATCTCTGCCTCTTAAATCTATCATTCAACATCCTCCCTTACAAGTGGCATAGACATACATCTTGGACCTCCACGTCCACGGCTTAATTCTGCTCCACAAATCTCAATTACTTTAAGACCTGCTTTGCGTAATTCTTTATTTGTTACATCATTTCTATCATATACAACAACTACTCCTGGTGCTATACATAATGTGTTTGATCCATCATTCCATTGTTCACGCTCGCTGGCTACTTTATCTCCTCCAGCACAAGGAATAAGAGTTACTGGGTGATCTAAATATTTTTCCAATATTTCCTTTAATGATCCTTTTATTTCTTTTACATTTAAATCTTCATAAGTTGTAGGATCAAACCCTTCAGTTATCTCAAATACTTGTAATGTATCTGAAATTGCAGGATGGTATGTAAATGTATACTTATCTATTTGTGTAAATACTGTATCAAGATGCATAAATGCTCTTGATACTGGAATATTAAATGCTAAAATAGTATCAATTTTACAAGTTGGATCTTTAAAAAAGTTTTTAGAAATTTGATCTATAGCTGATGCTTCAGTCCTTTGTGAAATACCAATGGCTACAGTATGTTCATTAATATTTAATAAGTCTCCACCTTCTGTATGCCAATGATAACCTCTATTATAATATAAAGGTGTGTCTTTAAAATCTGGATGATATTTAAAGATATATTCGGCATAAATGCATTCCCTATTTCTTGTAACTGAATACATGTGATTTAAATTTGCTCCCTCACCAACACTTGCAAAATTATCTCTTGTAAAGTATAAATTTGGCATTGGAGCTGCTATAAACTTTTCAGGCTCATCAACTAAATCTACCAACGTTTTTTCTATTTCCCTTTTTCTAAAAGGAAAGTCTTTAATTTGGATTCCTTCCATGGTTTGTAGTACTAATTTTTTAGAATCTTTTATTTTATCTAAAAATTTGTAAGTTAAAATTTGATACTTTATAGTATGAATTCCGGCCTCTATAATAAATTGTCGAATAAATTTATCACGAATTTTTTCATCACTATCAATTACTTCTGCTACTAAATCTTCAAGATAAACAACTTCTATGTCATTTTCAATTAATGCTTTTGCGAACATGTCATGTTCTCTTTGTGCTTCAGTTAAATAAGGAATATCGTCAAAAAGTAATTCATTTAATGTATCTGGAGTTAGATTTAATAACTCATTTCCCGGTCTATGAAGTAATACTTTTTTTAATTTTCCTATTTCACTTGTCACATGAATATTACTCATTTCTCTCCTACCTTTCTAATCAATAGTCTTCTTTACTATCTATAATTATTATATCAAATTTTAAATTAATGTAAACCCGTCTTTGATCATGTAGACATGTATTTTGCTTGATACTATGAATTCTTTTTTGATGTATTTGTTTAACACTAAAAGTAGATAAAAATTAAAATTTGATATTTTCGTCTTTTACTTATAATTTCCTGTTTCAAATATAAAGTAACATTTAGTATCCACAGACTTAAATTCCGGTAGTTGCTATCTTTCATTGCTTTTTATTATGTTTTTATTAGTTATTAGTCATATTTAGATAATTTATTTTTAATCCTTAAATTTTATACTTTAATATTATGTATATCATGCATTTGTTTTTTTGTATGAAATTTTATTGTATAAAAAAAGATAGTTGCAAATACTGTCTGATTATTAGCAACTATACGTCTTTTAATGATATAGGTATCAAAAATATTAAAGTTTTTTTAAAGGTTTGTCATTCAAAAATAAAATTAAGAAATAATTTACAAAAAATTTAATCCTATCAATATAATATTAAGAGATTTTATTGTTGTTTAATTTGCTAATGATGATCTTGTCAGCAGGGGCAAATTCATAGGTTTTTAGATTAATATGTCAATTAATTTTTAAAAATATCATATACTTTATAAATTAAGTTAGTTTATATATGCATTTTGCTAAGTTTATTACCTTTTTTCTTTTTTGATAATTATTAAAAATCTTTTTGTAGTAATAGGTATATTCATTGTTTATTTTATTGATTGTTTCTTGTTTATTAAGGTTGTTTTCTTTTTCTATTTTTGTCATTTTGTTAGCGTAATTATCAAATAAGCATAGTATGTTATCATCATTGGTTATATTAGTTATTACTAGGTCTTTTAAAAGATTAAATAGATTTTCAACAGCTGTTAAATTATCTAAATTATAGCTATATTTTATTTTTAATTTATTTAATTCTTGAATGGTGATATTATTTCTGATTTGTTTAAAAATAGTTAGGAAGTTATTAACGATTGCTTTTTTCATGGAATAAATAATATATTTATCGTTATGTTCTTTTAAATTAATAGGTGTAGTTAAAAATTCTGGTATATTTGTTGTTAAAATTAACTCTAAAATTTGTCCTTTTTCTTTAATTGATGGGAAATTAGTGTGAAAGAAATCAATAAAGTAAGTTAGTTTTTCAATAAATGATTCTTCAATATTCCTATTTTTTATTATAGAATTGTTGTTTAGAATTTTATCAAATATTTTATTGCTAATTAATTCTTGCATTAGTACATAATATTTTGGTTTGGTACTTGTAAGATATTGTAGTATTTTAGTTTTATAATTCATATAATTACCTATTTTCTTTTTGTTTCTATACAGTATAATAACATATTTTTACCAAATATATCCAAGTTTTATAAATAATTATTTTTTTAATGTAAAAATTAATATAGGTGGTTGTGAGATGTACGAAAATAACTTGAAATATATTAGAGAATACATGGAAATGACACAAAAGGAACTTGGAAAGGTTTTTAATGTGGCTGAATCTACCTATAGTGGATGGGAAACTGGTAAAGATGTTATTCCTTTAAAACATTTGTATAAATTTAGTTTGAAGTATGGTTATTCTATGGATTATTTACTTAAGTTAAATAACAAGAATGTTAAGTATGATAAAATTGATAGTATTGATAGAAAAATGGTTGGTGACAAATTAAAAAGAATTAGAAAAGATTTAAACTTAACTCAACAACAAATTGCAGATGAGTGTATGATATCTCAAACTACTTATAGTAATTATGAGTTAGGTAATAATTTAATTTCTACTATGAGTTTGTATACAATTTGTAAGAATCATAATATTTCGATGGATAGTATATTTAAGTGAAAATAAAATCAGCTAAGGGTAATGCAGACTTTTTTATGATGTATAAATTTTATGATCTATTGTTTCTTTTAATTTTGTTAACTCTATATACATTTTGGGAAGTTTGATATTCATTGTTTATCATTTGGTTAAGCTTTTGTTTGCGGTACAAAAATATAATTTTTATAAATCAATTATATCTTCATAATCAGGTTCATTATATGTATTATTTAATATAATAGATTTTAAATCAATTGATTTGTTGTTACTCCTCCATTTTGAATAATAATTTAATAATGTATATGTATCTAAAGTACATATATTTTCAAATTTTGCATCTTTAATTACTTCTTTACTATAAAATTCTTTTTCTATTTTTTCTTTTAAATCTTGCTTCCTATACGGATTTATTATTAATAATCCTTTACACATTTTATTAACATCTTCACCATATATTCCATTTTCATTTGCAAAATCTGTCACATGTCTCTTTGCTTGACTTATATTATCTCTCTGAAACGGATCATTAACTCCCTTAACTTCCGCCAATATATTTATACCATCAAGTTTAAAATATAAATCCTGTTTTTTTCGATCTAAATCATCAATAGGAATAGATAACATTTCAACAAGAATTTTTTCTACAATATCAACTAGTTTATCACCACTTGAATATAACACCTTTTTATAATCTTCATTTGAACTTAACATCTTTTCTTTTTCTACTTTAGCTTTTTGTAGTTTTTTTATTTCTTCATCCAAAGTATTCAAATCATCTTGAATTATATTATCGTTTAAAATTTTGATATTATTAATCCAGGCGGGTTTTTGTGATGTAGGTGTAACTTGAAGTAAATTCATATATGTAGTTGTAATTTGTTCTATTATTTCTTTTTTTGGAGTAACAAAGTATTGTTGAACATCATGAATAATACTAACATTTTCATTTCTCATTATATAACAATTCTTTGTATTTTTAACGAAACACTTACCATATCCACTACTAAATTCCATTGAAACTGCATAACCATCTTGGCTAACCATACCAATAGAATAATCATCATATGAGTCCTCTATAATGGAACAATCCAATTCTTTAAATTCTATTTTATATTTGTTACTTAAATATTTGTATCCTTCATAATTTTCTGAATAAAGTGAATTATATACTATTATAACAGGCTTTCCTAAAGTTATTATTCTATCAACGATTTTAGCAGACAACTCGGAGTTGTAAAAGATAGAAAAAGAGATTACAAAACCATCATATGGTTCAAGTGTTATATTGTTTAAAATTTGTTTTCTTATGACATTAGTAAAAGGACATTTTAATATTCTATAATAAAAATTTGTTTCATTTTCTCCTATTGATAAATATAAAATATTTTGTTTTTGAGTTGTTTTTTCCATTATTATTTCTGCGTTTGTTTTCATCATATAGTCACTTCCTTGATTATCTATTATATTACTTTTTAACTTTAAAAGAAAGTAATTGGCTATTATATTTTATACATTTGTTTTAATACAATAAATGTGAAATATTCTTATTGTATTGAAATACGTTGACACAATAATTCGTTTTATAATTATTGTTAATATTTACAATAAATGGTAAAATATATAACTGATTTATGGAGGTGTTTTATGTTAAAATTTATTTTAAATAACACTATTTTTGACTATTCTATTATCTTTTTGCTTCTTATAAATATTGTATTAACAATAATAATAGACGTAAAGGAGCAAAAAAATGAATCTAAAAATTTATTTTTATCAGACAAAATCAATAAAATAAAAATGAAAGCAACGATTATAGCAGTGATATTTACTATAATTACATTGTATATAAAGTTTAACAATTTTATAAATATAATCATATATTTAATTATCCCTGCAATTCTTTTAATAAAAAACATATTTGATATTTATAAGAAAGATCAACCTTTATCATTAGATAATAAATTTTCTAAACTAACATCAATGAATATTTTTGTTATATTCTTTTCTTCTGCTGCTGTTCCAGTTTACTATAAATCTTTAGTTTCACTAAACCATAATTTAAAAGAAATATTATTAATAATTTACTTAATAATGAGAATTATTCTATTTGTTTTCTTATTTTTAAATAATATAACAATATTATTATCCAACATTAGCATTTTAATACCATTTAAATTTAAAAGTACTAGAACGCATGAAATATTTTATAAACCTAAGGATTATAATTTTCACTTTTATAAAAAATATAATTCTAAGATCACCTTATGTATGGATACAATTTTATATTTTTTATTAAGTATTCCAACTATCATTTATAATTTACTTTGTATTATTGGATTAAAGCTTTACAAATTTTTACTAATATTTATAAATCATTTAATTAACACAATATTTATTATTAACAACAACGGTAGTAAAATAATTAGAAAAATTACTAACATTTCAATTATTATTGCAGTTTCTGTTGTACATATCATAATAATTATAAATTCGTCATTATTTTCTGACAAAATTATACAAATTTACAATTTTTTATCAACTGTTATATTGATTCCTTTTATTTACGATAGCATAAAATCTAGCACATAATTTTATACATTAAACTTATAAATTATTTCTATATTTTTATCTTTATCAACAATTAGTTTATCTACTAGTATGAATAATAATCATCTAGTAGTTTTTTTCAGATTAATTCTTTTTTGTTTTATTCCTTTAATTTACTATCCCTAAAATTATTGTTATAACTATTTTAGATGTAAGTTTACTTTGTTAAAACATTTAGATAAGTATTTTACTTGGTCAGCTATTTATAGTTTCTTTACTAATAAGTTAGTTAGAATTATTGTAATATTAGTTGTTGTTACTGTTATTGGTTATTCTTATTATAAATTCTAGTATGATCAGCATGCTAATTGGATATTACTTTAAAATATGAAATTGATACAGAAAATTTAAGTGTTGATGAAATAAAAGATTATTTAGAAAAAAATAAATTTAGTTTTTATGGTGGTAATCCATTAGAGTTTACAAACTTTAACTTACTTGATGATGGTGTTGTGTTTAGAAGATATGTAGATAGTAATCAAAATGTAGGATATCAGTATTGCAATATTTATTTATTTTCTAGATGTATAAATACTGATGTTGAAATATCTGATTTATCTAAAACATATAAAGAAGGTAGTGATTCTTATAATAGAGCTGTAAATATTTATAAAGATTATTATAAGAAATTAGAACAACTTAAACTTATAGAAGAACATGTAAGAAATGTATTAGATTATTATTATGAACAGATATCTTAACACAAATTAAAAGGAGCTAGCCAATTTGGTTAGTTCCTTTTTCATTTTATTAATGATGTTTACATTTTTATCTAATAATATAATAATAATTTTTCTAATATTTTTATACTAATTGGTATTTTATTGCAAATTATTTGGTATTTCAAAATCGATATAATAATCTTCAGGAACTTCATTATTTAACACAATGTCATAAAGCAAGGTTGAGTGTTTTTTGCCATCTTCTTCAGTATAAGAATCTCTTTCGTTAGTAAATGTTCCTAAACCAAAATATGTATATGGTAAGGTAACTGTATCTTCACTTTCCATCTTTCTAATAAATAGATGAACTTTCTTAGAATTTCTCAAATGCTCTTTTTCACTTTCGGAAATATTTGCTATACTTTCCCATTGAAATATTTTGCTATTAATAAATTTATCTTTATAGTTTAATCTTCCTTCTTCACCTTTTTTAATACCGGCAAATATATAAGCAATATCATTTTCATAATAAGTACCCTTTTGTAAAATACCATTCTTCAACATTATTCTAGAAGCTTGTTCTTTATAATAGTTTCTATAAAGTTTAAATAATCCAGTAAAGTCGCTAAATTCACGATTATATCTAACAATACCATAATTTAAAGTATCTAATAAATAATCTTTAAATTCTCCGTCTTCAATAGTAGTTAAATCGATTTCATTATTTTCAACCAATCCTATAGATTTCAAATTATTGTAAGCATTCTCTAATGTTTTATCTGTAATATGTTCATTAATACCTTCAATTCTTTTTAAATCAATTGTATGTTCTTTAATAGCTTGTTCAATTATTAAATATTCATCTAATCTAGCTAAAGGTAATAAATCTTCCATATTATTTATAAATGCTACTTGTTTATCATTAAAAATCGGAATTGCATCTTCATCAATTTTCTTTAAGAATGTATAGTAAGATTTATTCTTTGAACCACTAATTGTTGATTTAATAATTCTAATTAAATCTGGAGATACATCAGAGTTTAAGAAATCCATATGATTTGGATATGTTCCATTATTGATATATGATTTAAAATTCTTATAATCTTTTTCTAAGAAAACTCTAGAGTTGAAATTAGTTTTATCAATAAAATTAATAATTTCTTCTTTAGATAAATCATCTATTTCAATTTTAACCTCTGGAATATCCAATGATTCAAAGTTAGTTCTAATCATTTCTTTTAAATAAGCTTTTTCCATGTAAGTAGTTTTACCTAATGTACCCAAAGCCATTGCTATTTGAACTGCTCTATCATAGTTGTTTCCAATAAAGTCTAATACTGTAACATAATCTTTACCAGGATATTTTCTTAAACCACGTCCTAATTGTTGAATAAATACAGTTTGAGATTCAGTTGGTCTTAAAAATAAAACCATATTAACTTGAGGAATATCTACACCTTCATTTAATATATCAACAGTATAAATAATTTCTAATAGATTATTTTCATCCTGAAGATCTTTAAATGCTTTAATTCTAACGCCAGTGTCATTTATACCAGTTAAAGATATTGTATGATATCCTTCTTCGTATAACTCTTCAGCCATTAATCTACAACTTTGAATATTAGTACAGAAAGCTATACATTTTAACTTCTCACCTGGCTTACGATATTTTTCAATTTGACTCTTAATAAATTCAATATTATTTTGTTCTGCTATATTTTTAGCAATAGTCATTTTATCTTTAGAACTATAATCAACAAGTTGATCTCTAATTCCATAATAATGGAAAGGAACAACTAAATCATTATTGATTGCATCTCTAAGTCTTAATTCAAAAGGAACATTTTGATCAAACAAAGTAAATATATCTTGATTATCCATTCTTTCTGGAGTTGCAGTTAAACCCAAAATAAATTCTGGTTCAAAATATTCAAATATTTTCTTTCCAGTTTCTGCAACAACATGATGAACTTCGTCATAAATAATATAATCAAATTCATCTTTCTTAAATGAATCTAAATATCTACCTAACATGTTGCTTGTTGCAAATATAAAATCAGCTTCTAATGAATTTTCATTGCCTGTATAAAAACCATAAGTTCTTTCTGCACCAAATACTTTTACAAAAGATTCTTTAGCAGCTTTAAGTATTGATTCTCTATGAACTATATATAATAATCTTTTAGCACCAAAGTTACGTGCATCAAAAGCAGCAAGATATGTTTTACCAGACCCAGTAGCACTAATAATTAATGCTTTTTTAACTCCAGTATCTCTATATCTTCTTAACTCTCTTAATGCTTTTCTTTGCATTGAATTAGGATTAATCTTAGCATCCATTGCATTAACATAATCCATATCCCATTTTTCAATAGCATAATCTAATTGTAATCTATATTTTTCAATTAACTTAGTATCAAGTTCTAATGTCTTATCCCATATTAATTCAAATTCAATCAATGCATCATTATAAGAATCTAAATTATCTTTAGATATTAATGATACATTCCATTCCAAATTTTTTAATAAAGCATATCTTGTTATATTAGATGATCCTACAATAAATTCAATTGAATCATCATATTCAAATAAATATCCTTTAGTATGAAAACCATTATCACCAAAACATTCATAATCTAAATGGCATTCAAAATTATCATATTCTTTTTGCCAAGCATAGAATTGTTCCAAAGAACCAATATCAGTAAAGTTTTGATAAGTTGATGTAATAATTCTTCCTTTAGCACCTCCATCTAATGCTTCTTCAATTTCTCTTTCTAAAAGTACTAACCCGGCCTTTTTAATGAAACTTACTGAAAAACTAAATGATTTACATTTTTTAAGATTACTTTTAATTTTATTTAAAAATGATATATTAACATTTGATAAAAACTCATCCTTCATACTACATATTCTCCTTTACAAACTCAGCTAGTGGAACATCCGCTGGACATAAATCAAAATTAATTATATCTTCTTTATCAACAAATTTATATTCAGAATGATCATGGAGATTAAATTCGCCAGAAATATGTTTACATTCATATAATCTTAAATCAATCGTTTTTGAAGGATATTCACCATACATTATTTATTAAGAATTTTATAGCTTTTACATTCATATCAAATTCTTCTTTTATTTCTCTCTCAATTGCATGTTTTTCTGACTCATTATTTTCAACTTTTCCACCAGGAAATTCCCATTTACCTAAAACATCTATTGAACCTGTTGATCTTTTTGCAATTAAATATTTTCCGTTTTTATTAATTAATGCTGCTACTACTTTTATCATATATAAACTCCTAAATACAGTTTAACAAATTTTATGAAATTGGAATAGATCTAATCAAAAAATAGAAATTTTTTTAATTTTCCTTTCTATTCTTTAGATATTCACTTAAATTTTTATCTGTACAAAAAACATAACATCCTTTCATTCCTCTAGTCATTAGTGTTTTGTACGTGTTTTTTATTATTAAATCAGCTATTTTGTCAGCTTCTTCTTTACCTTCTTCTTTTGCAATTTTAGTAATTCCTTTTAAAGATTGATCTGTTTTTGCTCTTTTTGTATAGTCTGTAATTATATGTCCATTTTCATATCTTAAGTCATCACCAATAATTACTCCAACATAATCAAATTCTAATCCTTGACATGTATGAATACATCCAATCTCATTTATTGATTCTTTGTCAATTGCCCATGTATTTGAATTTCCTAGATTCCAGCTCATTGCAAAGTTATAATTAGGAATATTTATATCATATATATTTGATTTGTTTTTGCCTTCGCTAATCCAATTCCAACAATATCCTGCAACTAATCTTGACTTATTATTTTTCTTATTTTTTTCTACTATTGATTTTCTTAATTCATTTGGATCGTCAAATACTTTAAAATCATATTTATTATCTAAATCAAAATTTGCTGTTTCTTTGATTTCTAATATGTTATCAAGCCAAGCTAAATATCCATCTGAGCCATCGCATCTAAATTGACTTTTTAATTCCATTTGATGAATACCAGCATTATAATATTTTGCATACTTTTTTATTTCGTCTATAGATCCATTATCCTTTAATGTTACTCTTTGATTTTCATCTATAAAAAATATTGAAAACAAACTGGAATTTATTATTTCTTTTATTTGATTTTCTCCTAGATTTGAAAATAAACCTGATTTTTTATTTAATCTATGAGCTTCGTCTACAATTAATACGTCAAAAGAATTAGGTTCGCATTCGTAAAAGCACCCTGATCCTTTAAACAAATTATTTAACCCGCTCATTCTATCAATTTTTAGTTTTGCTTTAAATACATCTCTGGGAGCACTATTTTTTGTTACATAAAAGGCATTAAAGCTTCTATTTAAAAATTGTTTTAAAAGATTAATTGCTAGAACTGATTTTCCTGTTCCAGGACCTCCTTCAACTATAAGAACATTTTTTTCATTATGTATATGTGCGTTGACACCTATTTTTAATGCTTCTTCAAATATTACTTTTTGATCATCTATTAATACAAATTCTTTATTACCTTTTAATACTGAAGAAAAAGAATCTTGCAACATTTTAGATGGTTTAATTTTACCATTTTCTATTATATAAAGACCCTCTTTATCATCACCTTCGGTAACATATTTTTTTATAAAATCTCTAAGTTTTTCAAAATCTTTTGATCCAAACATTGGTGCTGCATTTATATAATCTTTATATTGCTCACTATTTAATGGATCATTATCTGAAAGGCTATAATTATGAAGAAATGCACATGGGTGTAGACTAACATTTTTATCATATACTTCTTGATTATAACTATCTATTAAACTTGCATAACTCCAAGCTTGATATGAAGGATGAGTTACTTCTCTTATCGCCCTTCCTGTAAATGTAGATACAACACCATCTTTTCCTTCTACCGCATTTGCATGTGTCCATTGCTTTAGCTCAATAATTATTATTGAATTCTTCTTTCTAGCATCATATCCAGATAATAAAAAGTCAATTCGATTTGAAGTATGGGGAATATTAAATTCAATAGCAACACCGGCATTATCGGGAATTGCACTATCTGCTAATACTCCTCTCATTCTTAACATAGATTCACGCCATGAATTAACTTCTGATTCACCAGTGCTTCTATGAAACACTTCCTTAAATCTTTTTAAGATTTTATCGGTTATTAAATTTAAATCAACATCATTTATAAAACTTGATTTTATTCCTTCATATACTAACATTTCATAACTCCTAATTAATAATTATTGATGCACTTATTGCTGCCATTAAAAGTCTAAAGTATTCATTTACTTCTTCTATATTCATGTCATCCAATGACTTCAATAAGTTAACGGTATCTTTTAGCGATTTATAAACTTTATAATAATTAGTTTTGTTTATATCATTCATTTTTTCAATTTGATTAATATAATTATCAATTGTATTTTGCACTATTTCTTTGTTAAAATTTGTATTCATTAAACCTCCTATAACTTATCATATTTTGTACTAATACCTTTGGATTTTGAAACAGGATATTTTTTAGCTGTTTTTTCCATTTTATCTAAAACTATTTGTCTTGGATCTACGCCTAATTTATCAGCCATTAATAAACAGTAATTTATGACGTCTGCTAGCTCTTCTTTTACTTCGTCTAAATTATATTCATTATTCCATTGAAAGCATTCTAGTAATTCTCCGGCTTCAATTGAAATGCTTTTAGCTAAATTTTCTGGTGAATGAAATTGATCCCAATCTCTTTCTTTTGTAAAATCTTTTACTTTCTTCATTAATTCTTGCATGTGTTTCCTCGTTTCTATAATAATTTTGTTCAATATTTATAAGACATAAAATTGTCTATTTCATGTAATTTAAAATCCTTAGCGCATAAACTTTTTATATAATTTCTATATTTTTTGATTTATCAATAATATAATTCTTTTGGGTTTTATTCGTGGTTATTTCTCCTTTTGATGTTAAAGTACTTGTATTTTATTCAAATTTAATTTCTTCTTCTGCTGATGTATAAATATCTAGTTGATTTTCAATATTAATTCTATTAACAATCCAACCATTCAATTTACATTTATTAATAAATTCATCTATTCTATTTTTTCCATACATTTCTTTTAATGTTATTACAACACCAAATCTTATATCACTTTCAGATCCTATTCTTCCTTTATTAGTTATTTTCATTCCCCAAGTATTTTTGCCATATGTAACTTTTGGAATTTTTCTTTCTTTCACCTCATCCAAAACAATTTTAACATTATCCCATTTTCTAAATATGTCTCTAGCTTCTTTTTCTGTCGTAATTCCTGCTTTTTCCGAATCTTGAATATTTTTATTGATTGATTTAATTCCTTCTTCACTCATTCTGCCAAAAGAAATATTTAACTCTGTATTTGTATAATCCACTCCTTGACTCCTAGAACACTTTGGGAAATAGCACATTACAGCTCTAGCATTATACGGATATTTGTCATCAACAATAGGAACTGGAATACTATATGTATAAGTATTATACGATGATGAAATATTCTCAATAAAAAATTTAATTTCACCTTTTTTTCCATATAACACATCCTCTATTTTTGTAGGAACTATCCCATATCCTAAGTAATCCATGTCGTGCTCTATTTTTGAAAAGCCAATAGTAGAATCTATTATTAATGCCTTAGCAATTTCACGTGATAAACCTAATTTATCGATTAAATATGACATTTTTCTAGCAATCCAAGGTGCTGCATACGAAGTTCCAGAAACTTTTCCTAATCCCGTTGAATTACAAACATTGATGTATCCATTTTTGTCTCCACCAAAAGCACATACATCTGGCTTTACAAAAAACGATAATACCTTTCCTTTACGAGAATATGTTGCTTGATTTCCATATTTATCAACTGAATTTACTACTAAAGAATTAATTGAATCAGCCGGAGCTCCAATCCTTATTACATCAGGATTGCTATTACAAATATTTGTGCCTGATACCACAAATACAATATTATATTTATTTTGAAGATCATCAAGTATTGCTGCTTCCGGACTGATAGTATAAAGAGGGGTATCATATATTGAACCTAAAGAAATATTCCATACTTTTATATCTAAATTTCGCTCTACGATACTCTTTATTTTTGAAATGATATCATATGAATTATTTTCTCCTACAATAGCTACGCCAAAATGTCTAACACGAAAATTTCCACAATTATCATTCCATTCAGGATTAATATTTCCTCCATCAACGATAATCGAATCTACTTCTGTTCCATGCCTGTAGCTTAATTCATCTTTATTCATCCACCTTGGAACCATATCATAATAATCGACCCAATCATTAAAATAAACATCTTTAGAATATAGAGTATCAATAACACCTATTGTTGGCTCTGTAGTTGGTTTTGGAAAGCTAGAAAAATCAAAAAATGGATCTATTTTATTGAAATCGCTACAATCATATTTTGCTAAATCTGGCATAGACATTGATATCAAATAATCAGCATTTGATTTTATTTTTGAAAAAACACTTTTATCCCCAGTATAAATGGTATCAGATCCAAATAGCGAATAATCAGTATTAGGGATTCCTATTTCCTCTAATATTTCCTGTATTCCTTTATCAACATTAAACAGTGTTATATAGCCATTTTTTTCTAAATTGGCATTCGAGTTTCTAAATAATCCAAATTTTTCTATATCTACTAAATCCTTAATTAAATTTTTTACCAATGATTTGCTAAGTTTATATTTATTTTTTATTTTTTCATAATTATCATCAATAATATTAAAATTATCGTTAGAAATATTTCCATTACATATTTCTTTTAAGATTTTGGACAATATCTTTAATCTATCAATTATTTTTCTCAAAATTGGTAATTTAATAAAATAAGTAATAATATGTTTATTACCGGTAGAATCAAACCTTACACCTCTAACGTATATATTTGAGTCTTCTGCTCCATCAGAGAATAATTTTTCAATTCTTCTTGATTTCGGTATTATTCTATTATAATAAACGCTGATCAAAGAACCATTGATTAAATTATTTTTTGTCCAAAAAGCAAATAATTTCTCTAATTGAAATACATAGTTATCAATTATATCCGTGCTAATACTTGTATTTGCTGGCAAAGAAATTGATACACTACCTGTAAAGCCTGAAGATTCTAATTTACCATTTAATTCTAATAAATCATTCATTTAATATCCCCCTTGAAACGCTACTTTTAGAAATGCCTGTTAATTTTTCAATATCTCTCAATGAAAATCCCATTTCTTTTAATTGTTTTAAATCTTGACCAATTTCATTTCCAGTTACTTTTTGATAAAGAATAGACAAATAGTTATAAGGATTTGATAAATCACTAAATGCAATTGTACTTCTAATAATATTTTTTAAATCTCCAGGATATGGCATGTTATCATACAATTTAAATATCTTTGTTGTTAGTTTTATATCTTTTTTTAATGAATTATATTTAGTTATTTCATTTAACAAAATTGCATTTGCAATTTCAATTAATTCATCTTTTGTATATTTATTAAAATTTACAATATAATCAAATCTTCTTAATATTGCCTTATCAAATTTTTCATATAAATTAGTAGTTGCTATTAGTGTTATTCTTTTATCTAATGAATCAAGCATTTTTAGCAATGTTGAAGTAACTCTTCCCATTTCTCTTAAATCATTAGAATTTATTCGATCTAAAGCTATCGCATCTAGCTCATCAAAAAGAATTATTACATCATTTGGATTTTTCAAAGAATTAATATCATCAAATAATTTAATTATATTTTTAGAAGTTTGTCCAAGTTTACTATCAACAATTTCATTGAATTGAACAGAGAATAATTTTCTATTAAGAATTCTTGCAATTTGTCTACATGCTTCCGTTTTTCCTGTTCCTGGATTACCAACAAATAAAAATTTATTAACGTCTGCACCTCGTCTTATTGCATTTATAATTCCAAAAACATCTTTTTCTATAGACTGTGGTAATTTAAAGGTATCTGAATAAGCCGTTTCAACCTTAAAAAATTCACTTGTACCATCTATGCTTTGCGGGGTAAAAATATTAATTTTATTTAAAATGGACATAATATAGTGTGCTAATTCTTCATCACCATTACGAAGAAAATTTTGGGCAATTTCATAAGCTTCATTTCTAAACTCTTGATCCTTTCCTTCTACATGATATCTGATGAGATTTATAACATTTTTCTTTTTCATACCTTCACCTCATTTATATTGTAAACTTTTGGGACAATATTTTCAATATTTGGGACGTTTTTTTATAATTTTTTATTAATATTTTACGTAAATATGAAATTCTAATTTATTTATCTTTAACTATAGCATATATAACAAATTTTTAAATCACTTAACTTTTTAAAAATTATTTACCTTCTACTTTATTTATTATTTCTAAATACAAAAATGAGAGCTTTCGCTCTCTTCAGGGGGCCACAATCTATTGCACATAAATTTAATTATTAAGAGTTAATTCCTTATATTTTAAGTAATTTAGAATCATATTTAATTAAAAAATATTAAAATTAATTATTCAATTTTATAATTCTAGTACCTAAATGGGTACCTAAAAATGATAATACTACTACTAATTCTTCCTTTAAAAGAAAGGAAAGAAATTATATGGAAATAAGTTATAAAAAATGTGGTGATTATTTATTACCAAATCTATCACTTGATGATAGAAATTATGAAAATTTAAACAAATATGGATTAATGAGATTAGACTATCTGAAAAAGAATAAGAAAGGATTATATCAAAGTCTGTTAATGCAAGATAAATTGTATGACCATCTTCTTTCAGTCAGTAAAGAAAGTGAAGATAAAGTTAATCTACTAATTAATAAGTTAATAGAACTAGATGGTACTATTAATGAAAAATTAAAAGAAAAAGATGAAATGTTATGGGTACAAAAAATGAATAAATGTAAAAGTATTGCTGAAGAACTTGTTATAAAAGAAAATATTTATGAGGATAAGATACGATTAAAGGTAAAGAAGATATAACTGACAAAGAATTTGAAAAAATATTACTACCATTTTATGATAATTATTCAGAATATTTAATTAATTTTGTTATTCCTGATGCAATAGCATTTTATCTAGCAAATGGTCATAATAGAAATTGTTTATCAGATTGTCCACTTATTAATCATATTAATTCTGCAATAGATATATTTAATGTAAGATGTGATATCAATAAGTTAATACCTGAAATTGAAAAAATTTTAAATATCAAATACAACCTTAAAATAGTAACCATTAATCCTTTAAAATTAGAAACATTTATGTAAAAGAAAGCACTACCTACTAATCTAGATAGTGCTTTAAATTTATATTTGGGAGTAATACTTTTGTCTAGCAAGCACTGAATTTGTACTCCTAACAAATTCTTTTATGGGAATTCCCATGCCCTTAACTATAATATTTACTTAAAATATATTTTTCTAAACCTTCATAATGAATTATTAAGAATTGTCGTTCATTCGATTCAATATTAAGATCCACAATTTTTGATGTAACCATAATATGAATTATATTATACTTGTTATTAGCATTACAAAATGAAAGAAAATCATTCATATTATCATTTTCAATATTAATTCTTTTTTCAAATTTATTTTTGTAACTTTTTTCATTATTACCAACTATCTTTTTTAAGTCGTTTGATAAGCCAGATTCAGTCATTGATGTAGATAAAAATTTTGCTTCAATATCAAAAATATATTTTGAATTATAATCAACTGCAATAATATCCCATTCGTTTTCCTCCAATTTTCGATTTTTAAAAATGTCTTTTGTTTTTTTATTATGATATATATTAAATTGTGGATTAATTTTATATAAAGCTTTGATTATATCCTTCTCAAATAATAAAGTTATTTCTGAGATTATTCCATCCAAAGATTTTAAAATTTTATCGTTGCTTTGACAAGTATAAGGAATTAATCCTATGGAATGAACATTATTCCAAAAATTTCTAGAATTCCAGATTATGCCTTCATTAATAATATAGTGTTTATTACCTATATCTATAATAGGCGTTGTATCTAATCTATGTTTACAGTTATTTTTAAAAATATCTTTCTCATCATATTCAATTCTACTTTTTGATAAAATACAATTGTTTTCAAATTTTTGTATATCAATTGTTGGATATGTTTGTTTTAATTTACCTATTAGTTTTTCTTTATCAATTTTGCCATTTATTTGTTTTATTTTATCTAAACCATTTAATAATGATTGCATTAAATTGGCATAATTTTCAAAAGTAATTCCTTTTTCATCAAAAAAAGATTTATTAAAATCTGCATTCAGATTTTTACCAATATTTGAATTATAATTAAAATGCAATCCATTATCATTAACACTATTTTCTTGATTTTGAATCATTGTACATATTGGCTCTAATGTATTAGGAAAAATATAAAAATCTGTAATTCCATTTTCATAATCCTTAGATAATTTTGACCTTGAATCATAAAAGATGTATGTTGAATAGTAATACAATAATATAACTAGCTTTTTATAATCAGCATTTAATAATCTAAAGCAAAATTTATGATTATCTCTCTTAATAATTATTTCCATTAATGTTTTAACCTTACGAGCCATTAAATCAGCCATTTTAGCAGGATATGATATATCTTTTGTTTCTTCTTCCGTTAGAATATTTAGCCCCAATAGTTCATCATTACATAAATGTATTTTTTGAAGTTTTGTATATATTACTCCTAACTCTAAAATAATTGTTTCACAATCGTATTTTTTATACATTTTTTCTAAAAAAGAATTATATACTATTTCTATTTTTTTAAATTTACTTTTTATCTGCCCTTGATTACTAATATCTTTATTTCCAAAATAGTAATAGTTATTATATAAAATATAAGTTTTAGAAAGACCAAGTGCCAAAAGGACATTATCATAATAAATCATGTTTTTGTCTTTTGATTTTATATTTTTAGCATGCATTTTCTTGTATTTAAATTTACTCACATCTTATCGCTACTCCTTAATTTTTTAAATATATTTTAAAAACCAGAAAATTTTGAGATTCTTGCTATATCGTGTATTAATGCTTCAAAAGATTCTTTTTCCCAAAATCTAGGATGCATGTAGCCATGATCTACGCTATTTCTATTATTTCCGTTATCAAAAATGCTGGAATTATTAAAATATTTTTTTATTTCATTTAATAACTTAATATATTCTGTGTTATTTGAATTTTCTTTTTTTGCTAATTTAATTAAATCTTTACCAACGCATCTTTTAATAGGATTACCATTTATATCACATAACTCTCTCCCATACTGAGAAGTAGTAGATCTAATTAATTCTTCCAAATAGGAATATGCAAACGGAGTTAACACAGAATATGATTCTGGAAAATTATTATATATTTTTTGAACGACACACCAATCTGGTGCCCAATTAAAGAAATGAGCATACTTTAAAATCTCTTCCATATCTTCATTAATATTCATATTTTTACCTCCAAACTTTTTTATCAGGGTTTGGTGCTCCAACTATAATAGCGGGAGTAAGCTCCCTGTGCTGGCTAAGACCAATTTTTATATATTAAATGACATGAATGACATTAACTAGAGATACAGATCTAGGGTGTATTTCATCCGTCATCCTGTAATTACTGACTGAAAAAAATATTATTTTCAGTTAGTTTTTTCATTTAATATTTTTAATTCTTCTTCAATTTGATCACTTAATTTTTTTATTTCTTTATCATTATCTTTAAGAAAATTTTTAAAGATTTTTATTGATTTATTTCTATCTTTTGAATTCATTTTATTAATAAAATCTATTTCATTATAATCGATTTTTGGACCTAGTTCTTTTAAAATATTTCTTGCTATCACTTCATCTTTATTTCTATTTATCATATCTTCTAGGGCTATAAGTGTGGAATTTCCACTAGATATAATAAAGTTTCTTTGGTTTAATGCCACTTCAATATCTTGGTCATTATATCCCGCCAGTTTTAATAATTCTTCTAAATCTAAATTTAATAAAAAACTAATTTTTCTTAATGACAAAACATTAGGTTTCTTTCTCTCACCTTTTTCAATCTTTGCTAATGTATTATTATCAATACCTGTTCTTCTAGATACTTCCCTTTGTGATATTCCAATTCTTTCTCTAGCACTTTTAATTACACTTGCTAAAGTTTTATTTTCCATTAAATTACACCTCTTTCGGTTCATATACCATTATTCTATCATATTTTTAATTACTTAACAATAATTTTGTGAGTTTTAATCACAAAAAGTGTTGACTTAGTCCAAAGCTTTTGATAATATATTATTGTGAGTATAACTCACAGATATAATTCCTTTTAATTGGTAATCCATATACATAGATATTTTTATATCTAGAGTCTAAACGAAAGGAGGATAAATATTTATATGGATGCTAGAGATACTTTAAAACTTATTTCAAAGCAATGGTGTAATCTTGATGATTTAATGCGTCTTGCTGAAATAGGTAAAAATAATGCAGTTAAACTTAGGCGAGAAATAAAAAATGACCTAATAGATAAAGGTTATACTCTGCCAAATAATAGATTACCAATGATTGAGGTCGTCAACAAACTAAAAATTAATATTAATTATTTAGAAAAGATGGCTAAAGAAAATTTATAGAAAGGAATTATGAATGAAAACTATCGAAGAATTAAAATGTAGTATTGTCGATATTAATTATATTATTGAAAATATGATTCGTGAAAATGGTTTATATTGCTTACTTGGAGAAGCTAAAGTTGGCAAATCAGCAATGGCTCTTCAAATAGCAAACAGTGTTGCTAATGGTATTCCTTTTTTAGATTTAAAGACTAATAAAAGTCCTGTACTTTATTTAAGTACTGAAATGAATCCTAATGAAACAATAAGTCGTATAAAACTTATGAACTTGCATTTATCTAATGAAGATTTTCTTTATACCTTTCCAGAAGATAATATGACTCAGTTAAGTATTTTAAAGGTAGAAAAAGAAATAATGAACTTTCATGAAAAGTATAATGGCAAACTAGTATTTATTGATATGTTTAATGGCATTAGTTTTGGATATAATTATGATCTTAATAATTATCAAGATATGAGTCAAAATATATTCCCTAAAATTAGAGAATTTTGTACTAAATACCAAGTTGCTATTATATTAGTTCATCATTTAAATCGTAAAGGTAAATCTTTAGGCAGTACGGCCATAGATACTTGTGTTGATGGTAAGATTGCTATTAAGCAAGATGAAAATATTAAATCAACCTTTTATCTAAAGTATGAAAGTAGAGATTATCCAGGACGAGAATATGTTTTAAAAAGAGATGACAATCTAATACTTTCTATTGATGAAATTACTGATGATAAATTAAATGAAAATATAATGGCATTTTTAAGATATGCTATGGGTAATAACGAATTTGAATTTACAATGTCAGATATGATAAATAAATTAAAATTAGACATTATTCCCTCTACACTTGGTAAATTATTAGCAAGTAATAAAGATGAATTAGAAAAATTAGGATTAACAATAAAATCTAAAAATAAATCAAAAAGACTATACACTGCTAAATATGAGGAACCTCTTAATATAATTCAAAATATTTTTGAAGATGAAGATAATTTGAATGAGGAGGAATAATTATGGCAGTTAAACTATTAGATAAAAATGAATGGACTAAAGATGGCCGTAAATGGATATTTTATGATTATGTAAAGAATTTAGATGGAACTAGAAGAAAATATAAGTCAAAGAAGTTTTTTACTAAAACAGAAGCTTTAAAAGCCGAAAGAGAGTTCTTAACTACTAATACTGAAAAAGCAGATAAAGACCGTAATATGACATTTAAAGATTTATATACTCTCTTTTATGCTTACAAAGAAGATAAAGTAAAATTTACAACTTTAAAGACTTATAGAGATAGAGAAAAATTTTTCACTAGCATGGATAATATAAAATTAAAAGATTTTAATATTGAACATTTTGAAAAATGGAAGAAAGAGATTAATTCTTATGGATTTACAACTAATCATAAGAACCATCTATTTAAATTCTTTAAAGAATTATTAAACTATGCTACTAAATGGTACAATTTTAATTTTACTACAACCTATAATAAAATGACTAACTTTAATGACCCAAATGAAATACCAAAAGAAATGTTATTCTTTACTTATGATGAATTTAAAAAGTTTATTTCAGTTGAAGATGATATTTTATTTAAAACAATGTATGAAGCTTTTTATTACTGTGGACTTAGACGAGGAGAACTTAGAGGTCTTACTTGGAAAGATATAGATTTTGAGAATAGTTATTTAAGTGTAAATAAAAATGTTGTTGCTAATAATAGTGATGATAAAGATAAGTTTTATTTAGTAACTACTCCTAAAACTAAATCTAGTATTAGAAATATACCAATGCCTAAAGTTTTACTTGAAGATTTACAAAAGTTATATGAAGTTTCTAAAAAGCATTATGGTTTTAATAATAAATGGTATGTATTTGGTGATACCGATCCTATAACAAGTGGAAAAATAAGATATAGAAAGAATAGAAATTGTAAATTAGCAGGAGTTAAACAAATAAGAATTCACGATTTTAGACATAGTTGTGCATCATTACTAATTAATAGTAATGCAAGTATAAATGTTGTTGCAAAATATCTAGGTCATACTAAAATAGATGAGACTTTAAATACTTATTCCCATCTATTTAAGAATCAATTGAATGAAATAGTTAATATTATTGACAATTTAAATTAAAATGGGTACCTATTCGTGTACCTAAAAGTGTACCTAAAATTACCCAATAGGCTTCAAGCCCTTATAAATCAAACAAAAAGTGGAGCCTTCCGGCTCCTTCAGGGGGTTTTGGTTGATACACTCTAACAAGAATCGTTAGAGGATCAGTAAGGTTTATTACCTTACCTATTTAATAATATAAAATTATGAATAGTTTGTCAATTTATATTATTTAATTTTTTGTAATTTTTTTAAGTTCTTCATAGTATAGTGCTTCTGAAACTGAAACATATGGTGCAACATATACTAGGGCAATACCAAATGTTAATGCACAAAGTAAATACCAACCAAAGAAACTTAACATAAATACGAAATAATCCCATTTATAACCATACATCATCTCTTTAGATTTTTTGATGCAAGCACCTGGTTCTTCTTCACCATCAATCATGATAAACATTGCTTGACTATATGATATAGCAGCTATAATACCTGGTATAACAAATAATAAAGACCAAAGACCAATAAAAATAGACATTAATAATCCTAATAAGAATATAGGAACAAATTTAGAATAATATTTAAATATTTCATCGTATTCTACTTGTTCTTTTCTTACATATTTAAGAATAAATACATCTAAACCATATGATAAAGGCATTACTGCAAGTGAAAGCAAAGTTGAACACATTGTTCCTGCGAATGTATCTTGTAATACTTTTTCTGATATTACATTTACAAAACCTAAAACAATCATAACAATTAACATTGGTTTTAAAATGGTCCATAGATTTCCTTCAATCATTTTTTTGGCATCATTTTTAATTTTTGCTCTATTCATTTATCTCAACTCCTTCTACTATAAATATATCATTAATTTAGATTTTTTACACCCCTTATTATGTTTTTTTGAATAGGATATTTATCTATTTCGTTAATATGTTTGTTTAAAAAATTTAAAGAGTCTTCACTACATTTTTTTAATATTTTAAAATCCTTATTTAGATTAGCTATTTTAAAGACCATATCTCCACTTTGTTTTACACCAAATAAATCACCGGCTCCTCTTAATTCGAAGTCTTTTTCAGAAATGTAGAAGCCATCTTCACTTTCTTCTAATATTTTTAATCTTGGCGTGTCATAGTCGCTTATTAAAATACATTTTGATTCTATATCATTTCTACCTATACGTCCCCTTAACTGATGGAGGGTTGCCAAGCCGAATCTTTCGGCATTAAATATAACAATCATCGTAGCGTTACTAACATCTACTCCTATTTCAATGATGGTTGTTGATATTAAGATCTTAGTTTTATTTGATTTAAAATCATTCATTATATTTTCTTTTTCTTCATTTTTTAATTTACCATGAAGAACACCTATAGGTACTTTACCATTAAGGGCTACATTTATTTTTTCATATAAATAATTAACACTTGCTAGTTTTGTATTTTCTTCTTCATTTTCGATTAGGGGACTAACGACATAGATTTGATGTCCTTTTTTAATTTCATCTAACATTTCATATAGAACTTCTTTAATTTCTGTTGTTTTATATAATTTAGTAATTTTAGGTTTCCTATTTAATGGTTTTGTTTTAATTTCAGTTATGTCCATATCTTTAAAAATAGTTAAGGCTAGAGTTCTAGGGATTGGAGTTGCACTCATATAAAGTACGTCAACATTTTCTCCTTTGTTTTGAAGGTTCTTTCTTTGATTTACACCGAAGCGATGTTGTTCGTCGGTTACAACTAGTCCGATATTTTTAAATACGACATCATCATTTAGGACTGAATGAGTTGATAATAAAATATCTATTTGACCGTTTTTTAGATTTTCAATTATTTTATCACGGTCTTTTTTAGTTGTTGATCCAGTTAGTATTTCAATATTTAAGTCTGTTAAGATTTTTTTGATATTTTCATAGTGTTGTTTTATTAATATTTCAGTTGGTGCCATTAGGACGCCTTGATAACCAGATAAATAATTCATGTAAAGGGCTAGGAAAGATATAATTGTTTTACCACTTCCAACATCACCTAGAATTAATCTATTCATATGTTTTGGTGAGTTAAAATCTTTTTTTATATCTTCTACGGCATTTACTTGTGAATCGGTTAATTTAAATGGTAAACTTGATATTAAATTATCTAATTTTGAGGTATCAAATGTTTTTATATATGATGTAGTTGTTTTATCTTTTAAATATTTTAAATAATTTATTTTTAAAGTATATTCAAATAGTTCTTCATATTTAAGACATATTTCAGCTTGTTTTAAATTATTAGTACTAGTTGGATTATGAATTTCTTTTATAGCGGTTAATTTATCTAATAATGAATATTCTTTAATGTATTCTTCGGGTATTAGACTGGGAACATAGATATTTTTTTCTAATAAATTATTAATTATTTTATGAATATTTACTTGTTTTAGTCCTTGGGTTGTGTGATAAATTGGTTCTATTTCATCTTTAATTATTGGGGTTAATTTTATATCACTGGCTGTAAATGTGTTAGTCTTGATGTTATATTTTCCTATTACAGAAATATATTTATTTAATAATAGATGTTGTTTAATGAAGGGGCGATTAAAGATGGTAACGTTTATTAGTTTAGTACCAGTATTTAATCTGAAACTTATTTTATTTAAATTTCTTTTAATATAGTATATTTTGGCATCGGATGCGACATATCCGTTTATTAAAACTTCAGTGTTTTCTTCATAGTTATCTAGGGTGACTGGGTGATATAATTTATACTTGTAGGGATAGTATGTGATTAAATCTTGGATGGTAAAGATGTTTAAATTTTGAAATAATTTTAAGGTTTTGGGACCAATTCCTTTAATATCTTCTAGCATATTTAACTCCTTTAAAAAATATTTTAAATTTTAACAAAAAATTGTTGACTTTTAAGTCTTTTTCATTTAGTATAACAAGTACCAATTCACTTAAAGGCGAATTGGTGCTAGTATCACACTAGCCAACCCCTTTTTATTCTTTGAGGCTAACCCAGGGGGATAGCCTCTATTTTTTTATTTATTAGAAATTTCTTTATAATAGTTGTATCTTTGGACCGCTATTTCTTTATTTATAGCAAGCAATTCGTTTGCTTTTTTTATGTCTTTTATTTTTAATGCGTTGTATCTAACTTCATTAGATAGGAATTCATCATATTTATCAAAGTTTGGTTCTTTAGAGTCTAGGTATAGTTTATTATCTTTATATCTCATTAATAAGACATAACCTGAATCGACTGCTAGAGCTTCTTCTTTGATTGAATTACTCATTCCTCCTTTAATACCTTGTTCAATACATGGACAATATGCAATTATAATTGATGGGCCATCGTGTTCTTCGGCTTCTTTAATTGTTTTAATTGCTTGCATGAAGTTACCACCTAAACTAATGCTTCCAACATATATATTTGGATATGACATGGCAATTTTAAATAAATCTTTTTTAGATGTTTTCTTACCGCCACTTGCAAATTCACAAACTTGTCCTAAATGACTTGATTTACTTGACTGACCACCAGTATTTGAATATACTTCAGTATCTAGTACAAGAATTCTTACTTTCTCATTTGATGATGCTACATGATCTAATCCACCAAAACCGATATCATAAGCCCAACCATCACCACCGATAGTCCATACACTTTTAGGTGTTACAAAACTTAATAAATCTTCTTTAATGTATTTTTTGAATTTAGGTAATTCGGATTTTATTTTATCATAATCGTTAGATTCTAGTAATTCTAATAGATATTTTGTGTCTTCATTATTAATTCTAACTAATTCTTTTTTTATACGATTTTGTAAGTTGTTAAAACTATTTAGAATTCCAAAACCATATTCAGCAGCATCTTCAAATAAACTATTACTCCATGATACGGAATAAGGTGTATTAGGACATGAGGCTCCATAGATACTTGAACAACCTGTTGCGTTGGCAATAACTAATTTTTCACCAATAATTTGAGTTAATAATTTGATATATGGTGTTTCGCCACAACCAGCGCATGCTCCAGAAAACTCAAATAACGGTTTTCTTAATTCAATATTTTTAATGGTTGTTAATGGGTATTTAGGATTTTCATAATTATTAAATAGTTCGTTAGCTTCTTTTTGCTTTTCTTCATCGAATTTACCGAAGGACAAAGCATCTTTTGGACATGTGTTAATACATAATCCACAACCGGTACAGTCTGCTCCACTAATACTAATAATAAATTCTCCATTAGGTAATTCGAATGGTCTTATTACGGCATGAGGACAAACTAAAGCACACATTCCACATTTAATACATTTTTCTTTATTCCAAACAGGAATATCCTCACTAATTTTACGTTTTTCAAATTTGGTTGTTCCACCTGGGAAAGCACCATCTTTATAATCAAGAAGATCTTTTACAGTCAATTCATTACCGCGTCTTGAATTAATCATTTCAAAAATATTGTTACTTGAATTAATACTTATACTTTCATCATTAGTAATCTTGATATTAAATAGATTATTTGGAGTTTCTTTTATAACTTTGATATTACTTTCAACAATAGATTCTCCTTTAGCTCTAAATCTTTCTTTAACGTTTTCAATTAATATATTTTGGTAATTTGGAATATTTAGTAAATTTAAAATTGAGGTTTCGATTATTAAACTTATTTTACCTTTAATTCCATTTTCTTCGGCTAATTTACTAGCGTTTATTATATATGTTTTGATATTATTTGCATTTAGATATTCTTTAATGTTTGTTGGCAGGAATTTATTTAGTTCTTCTTCGGTTTTTGAGGTATTTATTATTAAATTACCACCTGGTTTTAAACCGGTTATCATGTCAAATTTATGGAAGTATTCGTCTTTGGTTACTACTAATAATTCAGGATGATTTGTATAGTATGGGGCATTTATTGGATTGTTAGATAATCTTAAATGGGAAACTGTTACGCCACCACTTTTTTTAGAGTCATATTCGAAATATCCTTGAACATAAGCAGATTTACCTAAGATTTTTAACATATCTTTTGATGCACTTACAGATCCATCTGAACCATAACCAAAGATTTTAAATTCTCTAAAATTATCTTCTTCAATATATTTATAGTGAGTTAGGCTTGTATTTGTAACATCATCTATAACACCGACTGAGAAATCATCTTTAGGATTATTTAATAAATTCATGTATACATCGTAAATATCATTTGGAGTGGTATTCTTACTTGATAATCCATAGATTCCACCATAAATTTTGATATTGGTATTTTTAAGAGATGATACTACATCTAAATATAAAGGGTTACCACTAGCACCGTGTTCTTTAGTTCGATCTAATACGCCAATTCTTTGAGTTGTTTTTGGTAAGACGTTAAGTAGATATTCTTTACTAAATGGACGATATAGATGTACTTCGATTAAACCAAATAAGGGATTATTTTTTACAACTGATTTAATAGTATCACATACTGATCCCATAGCGATAAGAACTACTTTAGCGTTTGTTCCACCATAGTAATTAAATGGTTTATATTCTGTTCCTATTTCTTTGTTTAGTTTTTGCATGTAATCGTTTACGATATCAGGAACTTTGGCGTAATCTTTATTTCTTGTTAGTACTGATTGAAAATAGATATCTTCATTTTGAGCTGTTCCTTTAGTGATACTTTTATTTGAGTTTAAAGCACGATTTCTAAATTCAGTGATTTTATCATAATTTACTAGTTTTTTGATTACGTCATCACTTATTTCATTTATAACATTATATTCATGACTGGTTCTAAAGCCATCAAAGAAGTGTAAAAATGGTAAGCTACTTTCAATGGCTGATAAATGGGAAATTAAGGCTAAATTATGAGCATCTTGAACATTCGTACTTGCTAAAAAGCAAAAGCCAGTTTGTCTTACTCCGTAAATATCTTGATGATCCCCAAAAATACTTAAGGCATGGGTTGCTAAGCTACGAGCTGCAACATGAATTACAGCTGGCAAACATTCTCCAGCCATTTTATACATATTAGGAATCATTAAAAGTAATCCTTGACTTGCAGTAAAGGTTGTACCTAAGTTTCCAGCATTTAAAGCACCATGAAGGGCACCAGCAGCACCAGCTTCACTTTGCATTTCATAAACATTTACATTATCATTAAAAATATTTTTAATGTCTTTATTATTCATATTATCTATGTTACTTGCCATAGGACTAGATGGGGTTATTGGATATATAAAACTTATATCACTTAATTTATAGGCCATCATAGAACAGGCAGTATTTCCATCAACAACTTTCATATTTTATCTCCAATCTATCTTTAATTAATTATATCATAACTTTTTTAAGAAAAAGAAAAAACTCTTAGAAATCTAAGAATTTATGTAACTTGTTGAAGTATAAACATAATCATTATTTACTTTTGCAAAAGTGAATTTATATTTACCGCCATAACCTATAAAAGAATTTTCGGATAGTGATTCAATTTTAGAACTTGGAACTACTAAATTTTGATATGTTTTACCATAGTTTACACCGTCAAATAAAAGAACATAACTATATAACATTATTTCATCTGATGATGATTGCCAATTATAATCTTTGGTATACACTTTAATATTTGGACAGTCTTCAGGTGATTCATCATTATTTAAACCTAGATAAAATCCACCATTAAATTGTGAGTATAATAAATCTTCATTACAAGTACTTTTAGGAATTATTTGTTTTAAATCGTTTTTTAATTCATCTGTTAATTCAATTTTTTCATTTACAACACTTATTTCAGTATTTTTATTAGGTCTTGTTGTAACTATTTTATCTCTTGAAAGATATGCACTTGATTTAAATATTAAAAAACTACCAGTAATTAATAACATTGTTGCTGTTAATATTACAAATATATAAGCAAATTTTTTATCAATTTGAATCATTATTGTTTGCTCCTTTATTATAATAATTATACAATTAACATTATTAAAAGTAAACAGAAGACTTTGTCGAATATTTTTCGATATGAATCTTCGTATTGTAATAATTTTATATTATATTTTTGATATATTTTTTCTTTTAATTTAGGATAATTTTCATTATAACCAACTAAAGTATATTCATTATTATTTAATCTTTCAACTTTTTTATCTTGATAATATAATTTATTTCCACTTATAAATAAATGTTTATTATCAAATAAACTAGAAACATGAATAAGATTAATGTTTATATTTGAAAGATTTTTAAATAAATTTTTTAAAAGATATATTTCTGTTGGTGTTTTATTTTCAAAAATTAAAATATTTATCTTTGTTTTAAATAGAGAATTTAATAATTTGTATTTGTTAATAATATCAATTATTATTTTGTTTAATTTTAGATAATCATATATTTTATTATTTGAGATAATATTATAAGGGATTTCTTCTTTTATTATTTCTTTTGTTTTATGATTATAAATAAGTATATAATTATCTGTTAATTCAAAAGTAAACATTAATTAAGTTCATTTATTTCTTTATCATAAATATTTGTTGGATTGATATTATTACCATTGTAGTTTACTTCAAATAATAACATTGAATTTGCAGATGATTCTACTTTGTTTGTTCCACTTTTACCAATTATGTCACCTTGATTAACTGCTTGACCAACAATTACGTCAACATTATTTAAACTTTCATATGTTGTTGTCATGTTATTGGTATGTCTAATTGTTATAATATTTCCTAATACTTCATCTGTTGTTACTGATTCAACTGTTCCGTCAAGAACTGCTAATACATCAAAAACATTATCGTTTCCATAAAGAATACCGGTATTTGGCATATAGGTATTTTGGTAAAGTATTAATGAGTTTTCTTGAGTTACATTATCAGAATCTTTATCATAAAAGTTTTTAATGATTTTCACATTTTCATCTTGATAAGGCATTATAAACTTTTTACTCTTGGTAGTACTTACAACTGGGACTGCATCATCAATGATTCCTCTATAGACATAAGATATAGATTCATTTGAATAAATCATTCCTTCTAATGTCTTACCTACTAAGTATAAGCTTGAAATAATTGTAATAATTGAAATAGCATATACTGAAAAAACTACCCATCCTTTTAATTTATATTTTTTATTCATATTTCCTCCTATTAAAAGTTTGGATAATTTATTATTTTTTATACTTTAAATTTCAGATATTTCAGTATTTTCATAATAATGATTTAATATTTCTTTATAAGATGATCCTTCTTTTGCCATTTGATTTGCACCATACTGACTCATTCCAACACCATGACCATAACCTATTGTGGTTATAATGTAGTTGTTATCTTGTTTTTGAATAGTAAAATCCGTAGAACGAAGATTTAGTAATTTACGGAATTGAATTCCAGTATATATTTTGTTATTAATAGTTATTGTAGAAACATGGTTTGTATTATTTCTTTCAATACTTTGAATATCTATGTTTGATATATTTAAGATTTTTTGAAGTTCTTCTGCTGAAAAAGTTTTTTGAAATTTGTAATTTGGTGTATTTTCATTTTCAAGAGATTTAACACTTGTAAAAGTGGTATCATTAAAAACAGTTTGGGAGTTTTCTGTGTATCCATTACTCATTGAAAAATAATAAGTTCTAAGTATTTTATTATTCCTTTTTATTACTTCATTATTGGTTGATTTAACACATTTTGATATTTTTTGATAATATTTATCAAAGTCAGATTGCCATTTTTCTTGCAATTTATAAATTGGACTATATACTTGATCACTTATTCCTGATGTTATCTCTAAGTAATTATTTTCCATTTTTGATGTTGCAAAACTTCTGGCTGCTACCGCTTGGGCTTTTAAAGCTTCTTCATTAAATAATGCAGGCATTTCGGATGCTACAACCCCAGTAACATAGTCATTTAAATCTAAATATAAATCTAAATCAGTTAAGTAAATAATTATATTTTTATCATTATTAGAAAATAAAAAAGTAGTTTTATTAAAACTACTTATAAATATTGGTAATAAGAATGAGATTAATAATAATATTTTTTTCATAGGTCTCCTTAAAAGATTGCACTTACATCTAAAAACTCTATTATAAAACTTCCTAATAGATATCCCATAATTAAGCTTATGATGATAACATAAAATCTTGCTTCAATTATGTGATTTTTTTTAAAAAAATTATTAAAATTAATTCCATTTAGAACAAATACGGATAGTAAAACACAAACTATATATATAATTGTTTTTATCATTACTTTTGTTCATACTCCATTATCTGTTTATTTCTTCTTACATGTCTTTCTTCATTTTTAAAATCGGTTGTTAAGAATAAATCTATCCATTTAATTAAGTCATTAACTTTATGATTATTTGCTCCTAAAGCGATAATATTTGCGTTGTTATGAGCACGGGCTAGCATTGCTTCTGTATTACTTGTTACATGAGCACAACGAATACCTTTAACTTTATTAGCGGCAATACTCATTCCAATACCAGTTCCACAAAGTAAAATTCCATAATCTGCTTCTTTAGATGATACTGCTTTTCCTACTTCAAAAGCATATAGTGGATAATCATCAACGGCTGAATTATGTTCACTTAAGTCAATGGTTTCAATATTTTGATTGTTTAAATATTTAATTATTTCCTTTTTGATATTAACGCCATTATGGTCTGTTGCAATTGCTACTTTCATGTTAATTATCCCTTTCTACTATCTAGATATCATTGTTGAAAGAACTTCATTTGATTTACTCATACTTTCACTTATGTTATTAATTCTTTCTGCTCTTAGTTCTTGTAATTTTTCAGGAGCAATTCCAGTTAGGTTAGAAACAATTTCTAAGGCTTGATCTTCTCTTAAACCATATTGCATTAGTGTTCCTTTAGTATATAAATTAACTGAATTATTCAATAATTTTTCATAATATTCTTTTTCCATTATTCCTCCTACTTATTTTTATATTACCACAAATATTTATAAATATTTAAAATTTGAAACATATTTGACACCTAATTAACAAAAAAAGTGCCTATTTTAGCACTTAATTTAAATTATATTTCTTATTGAATTTTTCTACAGTACCAGTTTTCTTAGCAGTTTTGCTCATTTCTGGATTATATGCTGGTGAGCATGCACTACATGTTTCAACAAAATGTGTTGGTTTATTAGATTTTGTTTGGAAAGTATGTCCACAAGCACAAGTTACTGTACAATCTACAAATGATGGATGTAAATTTTTCTTCATCTTTTATTCTCCTTCCGCCATGATTTAAATTAAATCATAGAAATTCGTTTTTACTTCGATAGTATAACATATATTTGAAAAATTGCAAGAGACAAATATACTTTGTTTATTAAATTATGATTTAATTTGTTCCCAGGTTAAGTTTAAATCAGTTCGTCCAAAATGACCATAAGCTGCTAAATTATAATAGATGGGATTTAATAAATCTAATTCCTTAATGATATTATCAACACTGAAGTTAAAGTTTTTATTAACATAATCATAGATTTTTTCTATATGTACTTTATTAGTGTTAAAAGTATTTATGTAAACTGATATTGGATATTCTTTCCCAATAGCATAAGCAAGCTCTATTTCACATTTATCTGCTAAATTATGAGCAACTATATTTTTGGCGACGTATCTAGCATAATATGCACCACTTCGATCTACTTTTGATGGATCCTTACTGCTAAAGCAACCACCGCCTACTTTACCTATTCCACCATAAGTATCTGCAACTATTTTACGACCGGTTGTACCGCTATCGCCAAATGAACCGCCAATTGTAAATTTACCGCTAGTATTAATTAATATTTTGGTATTTTCATCTAGTAACTCTTTTGGGATTATCGGTTTTATTACCTCATCTATAATTAAATTTTTTAATTCTTCATAATCAATATTTTCTTTATGTTGACTTGCGATGATTATTGTATCAACTCTTTTAGGTAAATCGTTTTCATATTCAATTGTTACCTGAGTTTTTCCATCTGGTCTTAATATTGAGTCTTTGGCTTGCTTTCTTACATCAGTTAATCTTTTAGCGAGTTTATTTGCTAAAAGAATGGTTAATGGCATATACTCTTTAGTTTCATTTGTTGCATATCCAAACATGATACCTTGATCTCCAGCCATTATTTTATCTTTGTTGACAGCATTATTAATTTCAATTGATTGTTTATTTACCTTAACTATTACATTATACTCTTCCGTATAACCAATTTCTTTTAATACTTGTTTAGCTAGTTGTTCGTAATTAAGTTTAGCATTTGTTGTTGCTTCTCCATAAATTAAAATTAAGTCATCCTTAATTGTTGCTTCTACTGCCATTTTACTATTTTTGTCTTGTTTTAAGGCATCATCTAAAATATAATCACTTATTTTGTCACATATTTTATCTGGATGTCCTTCCGTTACAGATTCACTTGTTAAATAATAATTTTTCATAATCTACCTCTTTCCATTTTTATCAAAAATAAAAAACTCTTGAAAGAGTTAGTAATAAATCTCTTTCATCGATATTAGCATTACCACCTTGCCTTAAGTAGGTTGGTATGAGTTCTTAGAGCTAATTCTCTCCCTCATTCTTGATAAAATTAATATTATTTATTTAACGTATTATTTCTAATACATTTTTATATTATCATATTTTAGTTATTTTGTGAATAGTCATATAAATAATATGATACTTCTTTAAGATTTATTGAGTTATTGTTAAAAGTTAAAGTTAACAACTTAGTTTGTTTATTAAAATTTAAATTATCAATTTTTCCATAATAGTCTTTATTATTAGTTTTAAGATAATAATTCATATTAGAATCTATAATCATTTCAATATTAGCATTTTTTAAGTAGTACTTTACTTTATTTATTTTGGTTTTATCAATATTATTGTCTAAAATTAAACCATTTTTATCAATTTTGATTGAAGCTGTGTCTGGTTCGCATGTTCCTAAATATTCTATCAAATTATCAGAAAAATATTCTGAATAATCACTTGCTAATTTTAGCTTATTATTACTTATTCGATATGTTTTATTATTTATAGAAAAATAGAAATCACTATAAAGATTACAGGCAATTGGTTTATGTTTTTCTATAACACTTTCTGTTTTGGCATCAATAACATTATATATTAATTTACTATATTTTTTATTAAATTCTTCTAATGCATGTTCTTTTAAAATATCGCTATCTGTATCAATCCCATCAGGGATTTCAATAATATAAATTTTATTTGATGTAATCGCAATAAAACTGTAAATTGTTACATCTGCTGAACTAAAATAATTGAAATATTTTATATCGTCTTTAATATTAGAATCTAATTCCCATTTATTATTAACTTTCCAAAATAATTTGCTATTTTCTATTTTTAAAAAAGGTATATAATCAAATTCAAATACTTTGTTATCATTGTTTTCACTTGATTTATAAGCAAATGTTTCAGAATTTATTTTTTGATACAAATTATTATCCATGGTATATTCATATTCATTTAATTCATCAATATTTACAAATTTGATTTCTTCATTATTTAATTTTGATAGATCAAATTGATTATTTTCATCTTTTTGGAAAGATATAGTTGTTGTCGTGGTTATTGTACTCGAGTCTAATTCAGGTTGTTTTTTTAAATTGTTAGTTTTAAACATTAAGACTATTAAAAGTGCAATTACAATTGCAAATAGGATTGTTAAGAAAATTATTATTTTTTTATTATTATTGGTTTCCATAAAACTTCTCCATTTTTAATTATATTTTTTCAATTTTTTCTAAATAAAAGTTTCCATTTATTTTATTAAATATATAGATTTTTTCTGAAAGGGATGGAACTATGTCACCTACATCAGAGATATATTCAAATCCATATATGTATAATTTATTATTTAATTCATATGCTTGTAATATATCATTAGAAACTAAGTTTGGGGCTCCACAACCTTGATAACCAGAAAAAACGAATGAATCTGTTTCTTTTACATATTGATATATTCCGCAATTTTCATAATCAAATTTTTCTTTTGGCATTGTTGCATTTGGACCATATAATTCTTTTTTCTTTAAGATGAAATCTTCGTATTTTATACTTTTTACTTTATTATTTTCTGGACAGTTAACTTCTCTATTATTTTCAGAAAATACTTTATTGCACTCTACCGTTGTGCCTTTTGCTTTTTTGGCTACCACAGTATTTTCATCGGAAATAACGTCATTATCAGAACGATATTTTGACATCAATTCTTTTGCTTTAGTTAAATTGTATTCTTCACAATTTGATGAAGCACATAAATTTAGAAAATATTCTTCTGCGGTTGGGGACTTAATGGTCTCATTTGAATTCGTAGAAGGTTTTGTTGTAGTTGTTATGGTAGTGGCTTCATTGTTTATAGTTGAAGAACTTTGATTAGTTTTATTAAGCTTCTTTGAATTATTTATTATAAATATTAGCCCTATTAAAAGTCCTATAATTATCACAAATAAGACTCCTATTAGTATTATTAATTTTTTATTTTCTTTATTTTCTTTTGTTTCCATAAATCTCACACTTTCTATTTTAATATTATCAAATATACTAGAGTTAATGGTAATTTTAAATTTTAAATTTATTAATTTACTTAAATTTTACACTTACTTAAATTTTAATGTGGAATACTTAATAGTTATCAACAAACAAAAAAAGAAGATATTACTCTTCTTTAAGTTTTAAAATTAAATCATACAATTTTTTGTTATTAAATTCGATTATTGAATTATTATTAAGAACTATTTCATATAATTCTTTTTTATTAATCATTTTTATATCATTTAAGATTATTTGATAATATACTTCTTTATATTGAATTGCTTGAGATCCACGGGCAATTCTTAAAACCTCTAATCCTTCATTTTGAACTATATAATCTAAAAATAATAGTCTTTGATTTGTTAAAATTGCTGAGGTTGTTTTCTCATTACTTCCTTGTTTTATATATAGATTATCAAATATTTTAATGATATCTTCATTATCATTTAATGTGTATTTATACATATTTTCTCACTTATTACTCATCTATTATTTTAATATTCGCTCCTACTGTTGTTAGTTTGGTTACTATGTTTTCATAGCCTCTTAAAATATGTTCTATATTTGTTATGGTTGTTGTTCCTTTAGCAATCATTCCGGCAAGTAACATAGCTGCTCCAGCTCTAAGGTCAGTTGCTTCAACTGTTTCACCATGTAAACATGTTTTTCCGTGAATCATGGCTACTTTACCATCTAAATCAATATTTGCTCCCATTTTATTTAAATATTTGATATGTCTCATTCTGTTTTCATAGATTGTTTCTTCAAAGATACTTGTTCCTTCACACTGGGTTAATAGAGTACTCATTGGTTGACCTAAATCTGTTACAAAACCAGGATAAACTAATGTTTTAATGTTAACTGGCTCTAGTTTATCTACTTTGTTAATGATTACATGATTATCTTTTACATTTAGTGATGCACCGGCTTCTTTAAGTTTAGATATTACACTTGTTAAATGTTCGGGGATGATTCCATCTATTTTTAAATTATTACCAAGAAGGGTTCCAATCATCATATAGGTTCCTGCTTCGATACGGTCAGGAATAACAGTTATTTCGCCATCATGTAGTTCATCTACACCTTCTATTGTGATAGTATCTGTTCCTAATCCAGTAATTTTAGCTCCCATACTATTTAGGAACTGGCCAATATTTATTATTTCTGGCTCTTTCGCTACATTGTGAATAACGGTTGTTCCTTTGGCTCTAACAGCAGAAAACATAATATTTATAGTTGCTCCTACTGAGGCAAACTCAAGAAATATATTATTACCAATTAATTCTTTGGCTTCAATAATATAATTTATATCATCTTCTACTGTTATGTTTGCTCCTAACTTTTCAAAACCAGCAGTATGGTAATTTATTGGACGAGCACCAATTGTACAACCACCTGGGTATGATACTTTAGCATAACCAAAACGAGATAATAAACATCCCATAAAATAATATGATGCACGCATTTTAGATGCTATATCTTTAGGAATAAATTCATTATGAATATTTGAATTATCAATATAAAGGGTATCTTTATCTAATTCAACTTTTGATCCTAATAATTTTAATATTTCTAATAATAATTTAACATCACTTATTTTAGGAACGTTTTTAATTATACATTTTCCTTTTGTTAATATGGATGCAGGGATTAAAGCAACAACGCTATTTTTAGCACCGCTTATTTTTATTGTACCAGATAATTGTTTCTGGCCTTCTATAATTAGTTTTTTCATAAAAAAGTTACCTTTCTAAATATAATATAATATTTTAGTTTGTTTTAGTCAAATATCTAAGTAAATAATTTACAAATATTGACAATTGATATCGATATTAACAATATTATTCCTATAAGTGATGCTTTTTCTTGCCATACTTTTTGAGAATATTTTCCTAGAATTAATCCCATATAAGTTATTGTTCCAGCACATAATGAGAATATTATTGGTGGTATGAGTATTTTATCAGTTAAGGCTTTTAAGCCAATTCCTACTGAAAAACTATCAAGAGAAACTGAAAGTGCATATAAAAAGATGCTTAATAAGGAATTTATTTTAGTTACTTTATCATTATTTCGATCTTTATACATTAGAAACGCTAGATATAACAAGATTATGGTCATGATAATTTTTGGATTGATATTTATTACCGATAAAATTTGATTACCTAAAAATAAACCAATTAAGGGCATAACAAAGTGCATTATACTAACTACTAGGGGAATTAATATAAATCTATTTTTTGATAAATGAGTTGTTCCGATGGAGAGGGCAATGGAAAAGGCATCCATAGAAAGTGCTACCCCAATTAAAAAAATACTTAACAAAAAATCACCTAGTTAAGTATATTATTTAAACTTTTCAATTATACTAGAAATAAATAATTTGTATTCAACATCATTTGTTGTTTCATTATTTTCTAATAAACATAAGGGTGGAAATAAGGTACACCACCAATTTTTTCCTAGACCATTACCAATTGTTATCACTAACGAGTTATAAACTCCTGCTTCATAAACTACTCCTTTATATGTTTTACTTGGAAAATAGTTTAAACCATAATCTAATTTGTAATTATCATTTTTTAAAAATTCATGAATTTGAATGTTGATAAATTCTAGGTTATCAACAATTATTTTATCTACTTCTTCTGTTGTTGTAGCATTTTTAGTTAAATCTATAAGAACTTTCTCAATGTGATCTTTTAGTTCTAGTTTGGTTTCTATATCTAATTCACTATCTGATGATGCAATTACTCTAAATCGAATAGAGTCATTTGGTATTATTACTTCATTTTGATTTTTATTTTTTATTAAGGTTAAACTTAAAATTATTATTGATAAACATATTAAAGTATTTTTCATAAAAAAATTACCCTTTCTAAAATAATATTGGGTAATCTTTTTATTTTTTATTCACTATATATAAAAGCATAACGGTTTTTACCTGCTAAATCTTTTTCAATAACTATATTATCACTTGGAAAATACTTCTTACATAATTTGTACATGTCTTCTTTATGATCTTCATCTATTTCAAAAGCAATAAGATGTTTTTTAGTAATTTTTTCTTTGGCCATTTTTAATATTTGTTCATAATAAATTAATGGGTTTGTATTAGAAACAAAGATAGCTTCTTTTGGCTCATAAAGAACATTTTGATTATAATTAGAATCTTCTTCTATGTAAGGAGGATTACTTATTACAATACTTATATTTTCAGGTAATTTATAGTTAAAAATATCTTGGTTTTGAAAATCTATATTTACATTATTTAATTTAGAATTTTCTATAGCGACTTTTAGGGCTTCTTTACTTTTATCAATTGCAGTAATATTTAAAGAAAAGATTTCTTTTTTTAAAGTTATAGCTATAACACCAGAACCAGTTCCTAAATCAATTAAATTGGAATTTTCTAAATTTAGGCTTTTAATTAATTTAATAGTTTTTTCAATTAAAGTTTCTGTTTCAAATCTGGGAATTAAAACATTTTCATTTACTTTAAAAGGATAACCATAAAATGATACGTCTCCTATTAAATAGGCAATTGGATAGCCTTCATCTATTTTAGCAATAACTTCTTCTAAGTTATCATATTTTTGACATAGTAAATTCCAATCTAAGTTGCTGATATTTTCAGGTTTATTCCTCACCTTGCATTTTCCTTCTTTGATCTTCTGTTATTAAGGCTTCTATAATTGGATCTAAGTTTCCTTCCATTACACGATCTAGTTCCATAATACTAAAGTTAATACGATGATCGGTTACACGATTTTGTGGATAATTGTATGTTCTTATTTTTTCTGAACGATCGCCTGATCCAATCATACTCTTACGAGCTGTACCTGTCTCATTATTTTGTTTTTGCATTTCGGCATCATATAATCTAGATTTTAAAACAACCATAGCTCTTTCTTTATTCTTTATTTGACTTCTTTCATTTTGACAAGTTACAACAATACCAGTTGGAATATGAGTTACACGCACAGCTGAGTCAGTTGTATTTACTCCTTGTCCACCTTTTCCACTTGAACGATAAACATCAACACGAACATCTTCTGGTTTTATCTCAATATCAACATCTTCAACTTCAGGCATTACTAAAACAGTTGCAGTAGATGTATGGATACGTCCGGCTGTCTCTGTTTCTGGAACTCTTTGAACACGATGAACTCCGCTTTCAAATTTTAATTTAGAATAAACATTATTACCTTTAATGGAACATTCAATGGTTGAAAAGCCACCTGAATCTCCTTCAACAGCATGAGTTGCTTCTAACTTCCAACCAACTTTTTCAGCATATTTTGAATACATTCTAAATAAGTCGCCAGCAAAAATATTGGCTTCATCACCACCTGCTGCGCCTCTGATTTCCATGATAATATCTTTTCCATCATTTTCATCTTTAGGTAAAAGTAGTATTTCAATTTCTTTAGTTAAAGAGGCAAGTTTATCCTTTTTTTCATCTAGTTCAATTGATGCTATTTCATGCATTTCAGGATCCATTACTAGTTCCTTTAAACTTTCTATTTCAGAAACTAAATCCTTATATTCGGCATATTTATTTACGGCTTCTTCTATGCCACCTTTTTCCTTAGATAATTTCTTTTGTTTATTAAAATCTGATAATACTTCTGGTTTTAATAATTCTTCATTTATTTCATTATATCTATTAGTTAATAGTTCTAATCTATCTATCATTGTTATCCTCCTTTATATAAGAAAAAAGAATTAGTTACATCATATCAGAATCTAAATCGTCACTATCTTCATCAATGATTACTAAATCTTGTAAATCGTTATCGGTATCATCTTCTGGATTTGAATCATCATCATAATTATCTTCTGAATTTTCTTCTTCAAGATCTTCTTCGTTTTCAATTAACATATCTTCGTCTTCATCTTCATCAACAATCATTTTAGTACTATGATTAATTTTTAAATCTACAAATCCGTTATCTATCATAGTTAATCTTTTATCAGTAATTATTAATTCAAAAAATTCTTCGATATCATCTTCAAAAGTTGATTCTGGTAAATCCATAGCTTTAATTACTTCTTTAAATAAATCTTGAATTTTAATTTTTTTATTTGTATCTTTTAATATTAAGTAGGCTACATCATTATATGATAAAGTATCTTTTTCTTCATCAGTTAATTTAATCATTAAAAATCCTCTTTCCTAAACCATTATATGTGTTATTTATAAATATGATAATGGCTTTTTTTAACACTTATGATTTTATCATAATATCGTAGGTTGTCAATAGAAAATTTTATTAAGATGTATTTAATGTAAAAATAAAAATAAGTAAGCATTTAATTTTCTTACTTACTTAATATTTTTATCTTGTAAAATTAGGTTTTGTATCATATTTAAATTCTGGAAGAACACTGACTGTTTGTAAATATTCATGAAGACTTTTTAAACTATCAGCATTTAATAGTCCTTTTTCAACGTAATCTATTAGTGTAGATACACTTTGTTTTAAAATTTCAAATTCTTCGACTGTTATTGTTTTTTTCATTGTAATCCCCCTTACGGGTTAGTATTATAGCATATAGCAAGAATAAATGCAACCGTTTGTTTGCTGATGTTATAAATTCGTATCAATGCTTGGATTTGTAGTTTTGATTATAATATTTTTTGGTATATTTATCTAATTCATTTATAAGGATATTTGCATAATGTCTACTTTCTTGTTTTTTAAAAATATTTTGCAGATAATCTTCTAAAATGATTTGTTCATAAAATTTAATTGCTTCTTCGATAGAGCCTGTTAATAGTATTTTAGTTATAAAATTAGAATTATCAGGCAATTGACAATATAAAAAATATAATTCAGCTTTTAAATCTTTCTTTGTAAATGATTCTAATTTATCAAATAAAGTAAAATTATCAAAGTAAAAATCAAATAATGCTTGTTTTCTAATATCTAAATATTTATAAACTAAAAATAGATTTCTAATATATTATCAATTTTTTCTTCACTTTCAATAGAATAAATTATTCTTAGATATTCATCATTTTTTAAAATACTTTTAGTTTCTAATAGTAAATTTAAACTATAGTTATGCTCTTTTAACTCTATATTAGCATTGTTTTGTTTATAATCTAATGTATATTTATAACTAGCATCTTCTCTATATAAGATGTGATTTAGTAAATCTACTTTAATATTTTCTACCTCAAAAATATTATCATTAATGTTGCCATCTTTTTCAAAGACAAGGGAATTGTTTTTATATAATTTTATTTTACTCATTAGTTACCACCTAAACGTATTTTAGCATAATATTTTGGTTAAATTCCATAATAAATATGATGATTATGAAAAGAATGTATAATTTATATAGAATATTTCTTTTTTTGTGGATATCCTTTGTTGTTTGTATATGGGGTATTTATTTGTATGCTTATATAAGTCCAAAGATTGTTCTTAATTCGGCAAATAGGATTTATTTATATGATAATAAGGAAGAATTAGTGTTTGAAAGTAATAACAATAATGATTGGGTTTCGCTTAAGGATATATCTATGTATGTAACAAATGCGACTATTATTAGTGAGGATAAGAGCTTTTATGATCATAGTGGATTTGATTATTTAAGAATTGGTAAGGCAATGTTTAATAATATTAAAAGTGGAACGATTGTAGAAGGAGCATCTACTATTTCCCAGCAATATGTTAAGAATTTATATTTAGATTTTAATCAAACTTGGAAAAGAAAGATTGATGAGGCATTTTTAACAATTAAATTAGAACTTAGATACTCTAAGGATGAGATATTGGAAGGTTATTTAAATACGATTAATTATGGACAAGGTAATTATGGGATTGCTAGTGCGAGTAAGTATTATTTTAATAAAAATGCAAGTGATTTAACACTTGAGGAAGCTTTGATGCTAGTAGGTATTCCAAGAAGTCCAGAAAATAATAATCCGATTGCTAATTATGATAATTGTATTAAAAGGGCTAGAATTATTGCTAGTTTGCTTGTTAAAAATGGTTATATAACTAAAGAAGAATATGATAATTTGTATAAAGATAAAATTGAAATTTATGGTAAAAGAGAAAGAAATAATATGAGTACTTTAATGTATTATAGTGATGCGGTTAATGAGGAGTTAAATAGTATTTCTTCGATTCCTAAAAATTTGATTAAATCTGGTGGTATTAAAATTTATACTACTTTGGATGTTAATGCCCAAAAGAAGTTAGATGATTCGATTAAAGAAAATGGTAGTAATGAGGATGATGTGCAATTAGCGGGAATTCTTGTTAATCCGAAAACGGGAGGGGTACTAGCACTCGCTGGAGGAAAAAATTATGCAAGAAGTCAGTATAACCGCGTTACTCAATCTAAAAGACAAGTTGGTTCTACTATTAAACCTTTTCTTTATTATTCGGCTCTTGAAAATAATATGACAGAAAGTAGTAGGTTTTACAGTTCAAAGGTTAGTTTTGTGTTTGGTAATAAGGAGACTTATACACCTAATAATTATTCTAATTTATATGCAAATAAGGAGATTACGATGGCTGCGGCTCTTGCCTATTCGGATAATATTTATGCGGTTAAGACACATTTATTTTTGGGTGAAGAACAGCTAGTTAAAACTATGAAAATGGCTGGACTAAAAGAAAAGTTAAATCCAGTACCTTCACTTGCGCTTGGCTCTCAAGAACTTAATATGCTTGATTACGCTAATAGTTATGTAACTCTTGCTAATTACGGAACTACAAATGAAACCTATTTTATTGAACGTGTTGAGGATGTTAATGGAAATCTTTTATATAAACATAAGGAAAAATCTAAAGAGGTTTTTAATAAGGATTCAGTGTTTATAATTAATGAGATGATGACAAACACATATAATCCGGCTTTTATTGATTATCTAAACCCAACTATTATTTACTTAAATAGTAAGATTTCAAGAAAATATGCAATTAAAAGTGGGACTACTGATAATGATTACTGGATTGTTGGATATAATCCAGATGCCTTAATGATGGTATGGGCTGGTAATGACATGAATAAGAATGTTAATTCGGTTTATAGTAAAAAAATAAAAAATATATGGTGTGATACGATTGAGGAATATCTTAAGGATAAGGAAACTAGTTGGTATGAACCTTCAGATAATATTATAGGTATTCCACTAGATGCGGTGTCTGGTGATACTCCTAAAAGTAGTAAAAATACGGTAATTTATTATTATAAAAAAGGTACGGAAAATTAAAAATGACTTATGAAAATTAATCATAAGTCATTTATTTATTTTAATTATTGCTTGATATAAATCTGAAAAATCATAATCTTCAAATTCAATATTGAAGTCTGCTTCTCTTATTTCTTTATTTAAATCAGAGATGGCTTGTTTAACACTATTTAAATCGTTTGGTATAATTCTTGGTTTAGGTGGTTCAACTGGTGTTTCGGGTACAACGATTGGTTCTGTTACTTCTAATTTTGGTTCTTCTTTTTCTTCAACAATGGGTTCTTCAGGTTGTTCTGGTACCAAAATATCACTTTTGACACCTAAATCCATATTTGTTTGTAAATCTTCTAGAGATGGATAATCTGGTTTTGTTTCTTTTCCTATTGTTGGAATATCAAATATATTTGTACTATTATCAGGTCGAGGTTTTGTTGGTAGTTGTTCTTCTTCTATTTCTTTAATTTCCTTAATTTCAGGATCTTGGTTTACTTCAATAGTTTCTTCTTTTGGAACTGTTTCTATTTTAGGTTCAGTTATTGGTTGCTCATCTTTTGGTTCTACAACTGGGGTAACAAATTCGGGTTTTGAAGATGCTACTGGCTCTTCAGATATTTTTTCATCAAATAAATTTAATGTGTTAACAATATTTGGTACTTCTGGCATTTTGAATGTTACATTTGGAGTTGAAGAAGTATCAAGTTTTTTAATTTCATCATCTAAATCTTTAACTGTTAATCTTTCAGTGATAACCTTATTTAATAATTCTACTTGTTTATCAAGAGATGTTATTTTAAGTAGGGCTCTAGCATGACGCTCACTTATTTTATTTTCACTTAAGGCTTGTTTAACTGGTTCAGCAAGACTAAGAAGTCTTAATTTATTGGCAATTGTACTTTGAGATACACCTATTTCTTTAGCTAATTCTTCTTGGGTTTTTAAACCATGATCTAATATTCTCTTATAGGATTTTGCCTCTTCCATAGGATTTAAATTTCTTCTTTGAACATTTTCAATAACTGCTACTTGAGCACTTTTATAATCACTTAAATGTTTAACAATAACGGGTACTTTAGTTAAGCCAGCAATACATGCTGCTTTATAACGTCTTTCACCAGCAATAATTTCATATTTATCATTTAATGGTCTTACGATAATTGGCTCAATAATTCCATGTTCTTTAATGGAATCAGCAAGTTCATTTAAAGCTTTTTCATCGAAAACAAGACGTGGTTGAAAACGATTTGGCATTATTAAATCGATATTTATATTTAAAATCGCATTTTCCATAAAATACCCTTCCTATTCTAAAATTAATTTTACTTTATTTTGGTATTTATTTCAATGGAAAAAACTTAGTTTTTAGTTATTGATGTAAAAAGGTGTTAAAAAATCATTTATAGTAAAGAAAAAAGCAAAGATATTATAATAATACCTTTTGCTTTATTATTTTAGAGGTTTTTTGGTTATTTTATCGTAATTTCTTGGATAAATAGATGGTGTTTCATTTACTTTTGTTATTTTAATTAAAGTTCTTAGAGAACCTTCTTTTGGTAAATTAAATTTTTGAATATCATTTATTTCTCCACCTAGGATTTTAATACCTGATTTACTATTTTCTAATTCGGTACTTGCATCGGCTTTCATTAAAACTAAATTACCACCTATTTTTAGAAAAGGAATACATAATTCGTCTAGAACAGGCATATTGGATACTGCTCTTGCGACAACTATGTCATATTTATTGCCTGTTTTAAAGAAATTTTCAGCACGATCGTTTATTACATTTATATCTGTTAATTTTAATTTGTTAATAACATATCTTTGAAATTCACTTTTTTTATTATTACTATCTAATAAAGTTAATTTTAAATTAGGATATACTATTTTTATAACTATTCCGGGAAATCCGCCTCCTGATCCAACATCTAGAACTGATAAATCTTTAGTTAAATCGATTATTTTAGTTAGGGTTAGTGAATCATAAAAGTGTTTTAAGTAAATGCTTTCTTTATCAGTAATAGCGGTTATATTGGTATGTTTGTTATAGTCAATTAAAATATTAGCATATTTTTCTAAAGATTCTAATTGAATGTCAGTTAGGCTTATTCCTAATTTTGATAATTCACTTTTAAATTCTTCTTTATTCATGAGGATATTCCTTTTTTAAATAGATTGAAAGAACAGATATATCTACTGGATTAACACCACTTATTCTTGATGCTTGAGCTATTGTTCTAGGATGAACTTGTTTTAATTTTATTCTTGCTTCACTAGCAAGATTCTTAACTTTATCATAATCGATATCTTCAGGTATTTCTTTTTCTTCAAGTTTTAATAACTTCTCCACTTCTTGTTCTTCTTTAGCAATATATCCTTCATATTTAACAGCAAATGTGACTTGTTCTTTTACTTCATCGCTATAATCATTTGAAACTAAATTATTTTCGATTAATAAATCTAATGTGATTTCAGGACGTTTTAATAATTCGTATAGACTTACTCCGCTATTTAAATTAACTATTTCTTTTAATGAAGCAGGTATTGTACTTGGGGTAATACGAGTTTCTTTTAGATAATTTAATAATGTTTGAATATTAGATAATTTTTTAAGTAAACGATTATGTTGTTCTTCAGATATTAAACCTACTTGATAACCATAGTCTCTTAATCTAATATCAGCGTTATCATGTCTAAGTAATAAACGATATTCAGCACGTGATGTTAATAAACGATATGGTTCTTTGGTTCCTTTAGTTACTAAATCGTCAATTAAAACACCGATGTATGATTCGTTTCTTTTTAAGATTAGTGGTTCTTTTCCTTGTAATTTAAGACCAGCATTAATTCCAGCAATTATACCTTGACCGGCTGCTTCTTCATATCCACTTGTTCCATTAATTTGTCCGGCAGTAAATAAATTATTAATTACTTTTGTTTCTAAAGATGGCTTTAATTGTAAGGGATTGATTGCATCATATTCAATAGCATAAGCATATTTTAATATTTTGGCATGTTCTAATCCAGGAAGACTATGAACCATTAATTCTTGAACATCTTCTGGCATACTTGTTGAAAATCCTTGTAAGTAAATATCATCATAGTAAAGACTTTCTGGCTCTAAGAATAATTGATGTCTTTCTTTATCGGCAAAACGGACTACTTTATCTTCAATTGATGGACAATATCTTGGACCTATTCCTTCGGCATATCCACCATACATAGCAGATTTTTTTAAATTCTTTCTAATTATTTCATGAGTTTCAGGAGTGGTATAAACTATGTGACATTTGATTTGTTTATCTTTGTCATATAATGGACCATTATCAAAACTGAATGTCCAATAACAATCATCACCACATTCTTCTTTTAATTTACTAAAATCGATAGTTGAACGATCTAATCTTTGAGGTGTACCTGTTTTTAATCTTTGAATTTCAAAACCATAGGATTTTAAAACATTGCTTAAATTGTTAGAACGTTTTTCACCATGAGGTCCTTCTTCTTTACTAGTACTTCCTACTAATATTTTGCTTCTTAGATATGTTCCTGTTGTTAAAATTAAAGCATCGCATAGTATTTCCGTATTATCTGCTAATATTATTCCTTTAATGGTATTATTTTCAACAATTAAATTTTCTACCATTCCTTCAATTATGGTTAAATTTTCAAGTGAGTTTAGAGCTTTTAACATTTCTCTTGGGTATGTTATTTTATCACCTTGAGCACGAAGTGATCTTACTGCTGGACCTTTGGCATTATTAAGCATTTTGATTTGAATATGGGTTTTATCTGCAATTTTACCCATTAATCCACCTAAGGCATCTATCTCACGAACCACTATACCTTTAGCTGTTCCACCTATTGATGGATTACATGGCATATCGGCTATATTTTTTATATTTGCAGTAACTAATGCGGTTTTTAGACCCATTTTGGCTGAAGCATTGGCTGCTTCACATCCAGCATGACCACCACCGACAACTATTACATCATATTTCATTTTTATTCCTTACTTTCCTAAACAAAACTTTGAGAATAATTCATCTAATAAATCATCTTTATATGTTGCACCTATTATTTCACCTAATGTTTCATAGGTATTTTTTAAATCAATTGTGAACATATCGATTGGAACATTCTCATAATTATTATATATATTTTCTATCATATCTTTGGCTTTAGTTATTAATGCGATTTGTCTTGCATTTGAAAGATATGTATAATCTTCTTGTTCAATTTCATTAAGATTAAATAATCTCTTTATTTCATTTTTTAAATTTGTTAATCCTTCATAATTTAAGGTATTACCTGTTATTATGTTATAGTTAGATAACCTCTTTAAATCTATTTTGTTATCTAAATCGTTTTTATTGATAAAGATGATGGATTGTTTTGATTGTAATTCATTGATTGTTTCTAAATCTTCACTAGTTAGTTCTTCATTATTATTTAGAACATAGATAATTAAATCGGCTTCGCCTATCATTTTTAAACTTTTTTCGACGCCTATTTGCTCGACGATATCGTTAGTTTTTCTGATTCCAGCAGTATCGATGATGTTTAATATTATTCCGTCTAAATTTATTTTGCCTTCTACTATATCTCTTGTTGTTCCAGGAATATTTGTAACTATTGCTTTTTCTTCTTCTAATAATGCGTTTAATATACTACTTTTACCAACGTTTGGTTTACCAACTAATGCAACTGAAATTCCATCTTTGATTATTTTACCATTTTTAGAATTTGATAATAACTCATTTATTTTTGAATATACCTTATCTATTAATGGTTTTAATGATTCTTTAGTGTATTTTTCTCCTTCTTCATATTCTGGATAATCTATATTAACTTCAATGTTTGCTTGGATATCCATTATGTCTTTACGAATATCATTTATTTTATTTGATATATTTTTTGTTACTCCATTAATAGCAAGTTTACGTGATTTTTCTGTTTGAGATGATATTAAATCGCTGATTGATTCTGCTTCAACTAGGTCTATTCTACCATTTAAAAAGGCTCTTTTGGTAAATTCACCAGGCTCTGCTTGTATGCATCCATTTAACAAAAGTAATTCTAAAATTTTGTTGGTTGTAGCAGGACCTCCATGAGAATTTATTTCAACTATATCTTCCATTGTAAATGTTTTTGGAGCTAACATAACTGAAACTAACACTTCATCTATTATTTCTTTATTAAATACAATATGTCCATAATGAATTGTATGGGTTGGAACTTTGGTAAGATCTTTTCCATCAAATAAATTATTAACTATTTTTATGGCATCTGGTCCACTAACTCTTATTATAGAAATGGCTCCAACACCTAAACTTGTAGATATTGCACATATAGTTGAATTCATGGTATCACTTTCTTTCTTTCGTGCGTATTATATCACACTTGAATAATTAAAAAAAGGATTAAATTAAATCAGTTATTTTATGATTTAGATTAATTCCTTTTGTTTTTTCGATGTTTAGGAACAGATATTTTTTTAGTTTTGGAAATGGTACCTTCGCTATAACAATTGTCTAGTGCAACTTTATACATTTTTCCTATTTCAGCTAGTTCTGGATTTTTGTCATTATTGGCTAAGTCTGCAACTCTTCTTGCTTGATGCATCAATTCTTTGGTGTACCATTTTAAATCGAATAAAATATTTTTAACTAGAAGTTCTTTTTGTAATATTTCAACTAAATATGGATATAATTCATTTGATTCATCAAGATATTTGTTGTTTATTAATTGTTTATTTATTAAGATTAATTCTTCCATATTTATTAAATTTCTAAATTTAGTTAAGTCAATAATGCTTTCATCTAAATAAGCATATTTATTTGTAGTAATAGCAAAATAATTATCATCATTAACTCTTATAGTTATAAAATTAGTGTAATGTTTATTATATTTTTTTGATAATGCTTTTAAATAATCATTAGAATTTAGTTTAATATTATAAATTGGTTTTAATATTTGGTATAATTTGAATGCTTCTAGACTTTCTATTTTGGTATAAAGTAAATCATTTGCTTTTTCAAGATAAGATTTGATTGATGATATAAAAAGGTTTACATCATAATTACCGATATTAATTTCATTTAATGTATCTTCTTTTAAAGTGATTGGTTTTAGAATTAATTTCATAATATGGTCCTTCCCTATAGATTCATTATAACATTTTTGGGTAAGAAAAGTGATATTTCATATCTTTCTAATTTTAATAATATAAAAAATAGCAATTTATTAATCACTATTTTCTGCTATTTTTTCTTGCATTACGACTTCTTATTATATCTTCTGATAAATAATCAAATCTTTCTTTATTGCTTAAATAAACACCATTTATTATAGTATTATGTAATTCATCATTTTTTGAAATATCATTCTTATAAATATCTTTAATTTGCTGTTTTATAGTTTCTCTATTTATTTGATTAGGCATTATTGCAAGAATTGATTTTGAGATTTTTTTAATATAATTTTCTATTTCAGGAGTAAAATTTCTTGATAACAAATTTACATTATTTGAATTTTCAACTGGTATTGATACTTTTAAACCAAATTGTTGTTCCATGACCTCATCAAGTATTACTGATGTAACATATTTAGATACAAATCTTAATGCAGAAGGATCATTTTTATTTAGTTTTATATAATTTCTACTTTCTTGATATTCTTCTTTAGTAATTTCCATTACTTCATCAGCATAAACTTTGTAAAACTTGTCATTTGTTTCAAAATATAATGCATTTCTAAAAACTTTAAATGGATAATCTCCATATCTACCTAACATAGGTAAAGTGCCTGTGCCATTAGGTATCATTTCTAAATTTTTATAAATAGTTCCGGTTTCAAAATCAACAATCCATTTTTCACCATTTAATATTATTTCTTTTTTAGTCAACTTAGAATCTTCCTTTCATAATTATAATTTATCATTATTTACTACTTTTTTAAATAATTTTAAAATTATTTATGTATATTTAATGTAAAATTATGTTTTTTATATTGGAATAAGAAAAAAGACCATTATCATGTTACGATAAGGTCTATTTAAATTAATCCTCTGTTGGTTTGATAATAACGTGTCTATTAGGTTCTTCACCTTCGGAAATTGTAGTAATTCCTTTCATATTTGTTAAGCAATTATGAACAATTCTTCTTTCATATGAATTCATATTTTCCATTACTATCTCTTGTTTTGTATTTTTAACTTCTCTAGCTAAATTTTTAGCTAATCTTTCAATGTGAGTTATTTGTTTATCTTTGTAATTTTCAACATCAAGATTTAAATATGGATATACTCCAATTTGATTATATATATATTGTTTGCAAATTGTTGATAAGGCAGTTAAATTTTTACCATCTCTTCCAATTAATATTGAATTATTGTTAGAAAATATTTTGATATTAATTTGTTTTTCTCTAATATTAGTTTCAAATTTAACTTCTAATCCCATATTGTTAATAGTCTCTTCTAAAAATGATTTTATAGCATTTTGAACTTCAGTTAGTTTTACGATTGTAAATTTAACTGTATCACTTTTTAAGAAACCACCTTTGTTAATTTGTTTATGATATAATATTTCATCTTCTGTTACATTTAAATCTGATAAGGCTTTTTCAAATACCTCATTTGCTTTTTTTCCTTCATATGAATATACTTCCACTTTATTTTCTTCCCTTCATTATTATTAAATTTTGAATAACGTTAAATCCATTTGTTACAACCCAGTATAAGGCAATGGCAGTTGGTAAACTAAATGATGCAATTGTTATGAACACTAACATGAAGTATGTCATCATTTTCATTTGTTTATCTTGTTCGGGATTACCACTTGTTTGAGTCATAGTGTTTTTGAATGACAAATATGTTGTTAACATTATTAATAATAGTAACACGATATAGTAGTAATTTCCAGTTCTTAATCCGATTAATGGAGTTATACCTAAGTGGTATGCACCTAAGGTTCCTTCAAAGATTGCTGGAATACGATTTATTGCTTCTAGGAATCCAAAGAATAATGGAAATTGAATTAATGAGATTAAACAACTTCCCATTGGGTTAATATTATATTTTTTGTAAATTTGTAACATTTCGGTACTTTTCATTGTTAATGATTGTTGATCATTTTTGTTTTCATATTTTTTTTCTAGTCTAGCTAGTTCTGGACTTGCTTTTTTCATATTTTCAGATTGTTTCATTGTTTTAGCTGAAAATGGAACTAAGATAAGTCTAATTAATAAGCCGACAATCATTACTGATAAACCATAGTTACCAACAAAATTTCCAATTTTAATAATTAAGTAGGCAAGTGGCATTACAATTAATTGAACCCATAAACCACTATAAGTTTTAGAATCGTAAATTTTGATATTTTCACAATCAGGCAAATCTTCTAATTTAAATTCTAATTTATCTTCATATTGTTTATAAATAGAATTTAAATTATCGTCTGTTGGTTTACATAATATATTTGATGGTAAACTTTGACCTGTTTCTTCATTTATAACTCTTTTGTTATCATTATCTGATAAATATTTAGTACAACCTGTTAATAAGAAACATAAGCTGACTAAAATTATGATGTACTTTTTTTTCATAGTTTCTCCTTTATTACTTTAAGCAAATTATCTTCGATTTGTTTAAAATCTAAAGTATCACACTTTTTCATTATTATTATAATATAGTCATATTCATTTTTAAATACTTTTATATTAGTTCTAATTATTTCTCTTAATATTCTACGATAACGATTTCTTTTATAAGCTTTGCCAAACTTTTTAGCTTGAGTAATTCCAAATCTAGGATTATCTAATTTCTTTTCCTTATAGTAAATTATAAAGAATGGAGAATAGATCTTGGTTCCTGTTTTAATAATATCGTTAAATTCATCAGCGGACTTAATTCGCATTTTAGTATTCATTGTTATTCCTCCTATAGATTAGAATAAAAACCACTTTACGTGGCTACTTACATAATACTTTACGACCTTTACGTCTACGAGATTTTAATATGTTAGAATTTTTTCTAGCAAAGAATCCATGTTTCTTTTTCATTTTTCTATTATTTGGTTGATATGTTCTTTTCATCGTTTGCACCTCCGCTTCATTCGTAATCATAGTATAATATAAGTTAGATAAAAAGTAAAGAAAAAATAGTTTTCCACAAAAAAGTGTGGAAAAGTGGAAAACTTTTAAACAATGTGAAAATAATTTTGTTGATAATGTTGATAAGTTGTTTATATACCGATAAAATGGACTTATTTTTGTGGAAAAGTGTGTGTATAACTGTGTTTAAAAAAATTTTTTATATTTTTTACTTTATTTTTCCACAATCGTGTTTTACAATAGGGGTAGTAAAAACGGAACATCGGGGTGATGGTATGGACAATGAACAATTATGGAATAAATTTTTAACTCAAATTCAAATTAAAATATTACAACCATTTTCTTTCAATAGTTGGCTTAAACCTACGAAATTACTGGGGATAAATGGAAATTCTTGTATTGTAGAAGTAGAAAGTGAATTTCAAAAAAACTTTTTAGCACGTAACTATACTGATTTAATGAGTGAAGTTTTATATGAAATAACTAATGTTAATTATGATTTTGAATTTGTTCTTAAAAGTGATAATCATAAAGAGGAACTACCTCAAAATGATAGAGTAGTTGAAACAAAAAATCTTGGCAAAGCCCTAGAAATAGAGCATAAAAAGTTAAATTCCAATTTAAATCCGAAATATACCTTTGATAATTTTATAGTAGGAGATACAAATAGATTTGCCTGTTCATCTGCTCAGGCTGTTGCAGAAAATCCTGGTAAAATATATAATCCTTTATTTATATATGGTAAGAGTGGACTTGGTAAAACTCACTTAATGCATGCAATTGGAAATAGAATTTCTAGTAATTCCGACAAAGTGGTACTTTATGTAACAAGCAGTGAATTTATTGCTGATTTTACAGGAATGCTTCGAAAAGATAAGAATGTTGACAATTATGAGGTTATGAACAATTTTAAAGAGAAATATCGCAACATCGATGTTCTTATTATAGATGATATTCAATTTTTAGCAGGAGCAGATAAATCACAAGATGAATTTTTCCATACTTTTACTGAATTATACGATTCAAATAAACAAATAATAATTAGTTCAGATAGATCACCTGATGATTTGAAATTATTGGAAGAAAGACTTTTAACAAGATTCAGATGGGGATTAACGGCTAATATTTATCCACCTGATTTTGCATTAAGATGTCAAATTCTTAGAAATAAAATGATGGGGCATGAAGTTGCTAAATTGGTTGATGATAGGGTAATTGAGTATATTGCATCTAATTGTGAGAATGATGTTAGACAGTTAGAAGGCGCTATTAATAGGTTATATGCTTATGCTGCAATTATGGTACCAAATGAAATTAACGTTGATTTTGCAACCGAGGCTTTAAAAGGTTTCCTAGGCACATCAATGTATATAACAAATAATATTCAAAGAATTCAAAGAGCAGTTGCAGAATATTTTAATTTGAGTGTTGAAGATTTAAAAAGTAAAAAGAGGACAGCAAATATTAATTATGCTAGACAAATTGGAATTTATTTAAGTCAAACAACAACAGATGAAACACTTGTTAAGATAGGACTTGAATTTGGAAATAGAGATCATTCAACAGTTATACATGCTTGTGATAAAATAGCTGAAGATATTAACACAAATGGGAAGTTAAAAGATGATATAGAGAACATAAAAAATAAAATTGTTAATTAATGTGGAAAAGATTTAAAATAAAAATTTTAAATAAAGCCTTTAAAATAGGCACAAATTAGAGTTTTCCACAAAATGAACACCATTATTATTATTAAATTAGAAAGAAGGAAATAAAATGAAATTAATAATTGAAAAAAATATTTTATTAGAAAGTTTAAGTAATGTTATTAGAGCTGTGTCTCCAAGAAATATTATACCTATATTAAATGGAGTTATGTTTGATTTAAAAGAAGAAGGTTTATATTTAACTGCTAGTGATAGTGATCTTGTTATAAGAAAATTTATTCCTAGTGAAAATATTAAATCAATTGAAGAAACAGGTAAAATTATTATTCAAAGTAAATACTTATTAGAAATAATAAAGAAAATGCCTAATTCAGATATTAATATTGAGGTTATAGATGGATTAAAAATAATAATTAGTACAGAGAATACAGTTTATAATTTAAATTGTTTGAGTACTGAAGATTATCCTAATATAAATTTAGAAACTGTTAATAACCCAATAGTTTTGAACAGTTCAATTTTAAAAGAGTTGTTTTCCCAAACTTTATTTGCTATTTCTACTCAGGAATCTCGACCATTATTAACCGGTTTAAATATTAGAATTAATGGTAATGTGATGGAATGTGTTACAACTGATAGTTATAGACTTGCTAAGAAAACAATTATTTTAGATGCAGATTATGGAACATACGATATTGTTGTTCCAGGAAAAAATATTCAAGAATTTGATAAGATATTAACTGATGAAGAGAATGTAAAGATTAATTTATTTAGTAATAAGTTATTATTTGAATATAATGGTTATTTATTTCAAACTAGTTTGCTTAGTGGACAATATCCTAATACATCTAATTTAATACCAACAGATTTTGAGTATATTTTAACTACTAATTTAGAAAATTTTTATGGTGCAATTGATAGAGCGGCGTTACTTACACAAAATAAGGATAAAAACTTAATTAATATGAAAACAGCAGGAAATGAGCTTGTTATTACTTCATTTGCTAGTGAAATTGGTAAATCTGAAGAAAGTGTTGCTATTTCAAAAAATAATGATAAGGATATTACAATTTCTTATAGTGCTAAATATATGCTTGATGCATTAAAGACTTTAAATGATGATGAGTTAATTATATTAATGAATGGTGATTCTAAACCAATAATTTTAAAAAATGCTAAAGATGATAGTTTAATTCAGTTGATTTTACCAATTAAAACTTATTAAAATTTGATATTTATAGAAAAGTGGATTTTAAATAATTCGCTTTTTTTATTTTTTAAATTTTTTCGACAAATTTCGGCATATTTCGACAAAATGTTATGATTTAATATACGACTAAAGAGGGGGTGAGTAGTTTGAAAAGTTATAAGATTACAGAAAATACATTAGCGATTGTACCATTAAGTAAAAGGAAAACAGTTATATATGAAAATCATGATTATTTTATTTTGGATAAGAATGTATCATCAGTTATTAATGAAAATTGCGAATATTATGGAAGCAGCATTGATGGAAGATTAAAAGGTACTTACGCTATGCTTGGTTTTGGTTATAAGGCTCCAATTGTTATGTCTGAACAAGATAATATGATATTTTTTCCAACATGTTCTCCTAGATTAAAAGAATGTTCTTGGATTAATTTAGGAAATATAAAAAAAATAGTTCCGGATGATGAAAAAACAACTATTAAGTTTTTAAATGATGAAGAAATAAATATAGAAGCAACTTATAATATAATAAGAAATCAGTACTTTAAATCTTTATCGCTAGATAATGCATTAAAAAATAGAAAAAAAGATAAATAATTGTTTTAAGCAACCTTAAAATGTGGTATAATGAAATAGGTATAGGTACTTTATAATATACCTATTTTGTTCTATATGGCTTTAAAGAGGGTTTAAAATGAAAATCACTAATTTGAAATTAACAAATTTTAGAAATTATGAAAAATTAAATTTACATTTTTCGAATTATAAAAATATTATAATTGGAAATAATGGATTAGGTAAAACAAATATAGTTGAAGCTGTATATTATTTATCAATAACTAAATCATTTAGAACTAATAATCAAGAGGTGTTAATAAGAGAAAATAGTGATTTTGCCGTAATTGAAGCAACTGTACTTAACAAAATAAAGAATAAATATAGGGTTGTTATAACAAAGGATGGAAAGAAGATTAAAATTGATAATCAAGAAATAACTAAATTATCAGATTATATATCTAAAGTTAATGTAGTTCTTTTTAATAGAGAAGATATGAAGTTAATTAAAGATAATCCTTCAGTACATCGAAAACTAATTAATATGGATTTGTCTGGTTTTAATAATAATTATTTACGACTGCTTAGTTTATATAATAAGATTCTTAAGCAAAGAAATAGTTATTTGAAGATTTTGAAAAATAAAATGGCTGATTATGATGATTATTTAGACATTATAACTAATAAGTTAATTGAAGTTGGACTCCAAATTAATAAGATAAGATTTGATTATATTAGTGAAATTAATTTATATTTGAATCATATTTTTAATAAATCGGTTAAAAAAGGTGATCTTTATTTAAAATATGTGTCTAATTATAATGAAAAGAGTTATGATGATTTGTTAAGGGATTATAAAAAATCTTTTAATAGAGATGTAAATTATGGTGTTACTAATATAGGTGTTCATTTGGATGATTATATTTTTGAACTAGATGGAAAACTGGCAAAAGAATATTTATCTGAGGGAGAGCAAAAGAGTGCAGTTATTGCATTTAAATTATCAGAGGTGAAGTATTGTATGAATAAGATGAATACAACACCGATTTTAATTTTGGATGATTTATTTAGTGAACTTGACGAGAAAAAGATTAATAAAATTATTGGTTCATTTAATAAGAATTTTCAAATTTTTATAACGACAACAGATATTAAGCATTTAAATAAGAAATTGCTTACTGATTGCACATTAATTAAGTTAACAGAAAAGAAAGTAGAGGTTATAGATTATGAATAGTAATGATGAATATAATGAAAGTGATATTCAGGTTTTAGAAGGTTTAGAGGCTGTTAGAAAAAGACCGGGAATGTATATTGGTACTACTGATATTAAGGGATTACATCATTTAGTATGGGAAATTGTAGATAACTCAATAGATGAAGCTCTTGCAGGTTATTGTAAAAATATTGAAATTATAATTAATAAAGATAATTCCATAACTGTTAAAGATGATGGTCGTGGTATTCCAGTTGGAATTCATCCAAAAACTGGTATTTCAACGGTTGAAACAGTTTATACAGTATTACATGCTGGTGGTAAATTTGGTGGCGGAGGATACAAGGTATCTGGTGGTTTACATGGTGTAGGTGCATCTGTTGTTAATGCGCTATCAAAATGGGTTACTGTTACTGTTTATAAAGATTGTAAGATTTATGAGGCAAAATTTGTAAATGGTGGAAAAATAGCTCAAAAATTAACTGTAATTGGTGAATGTGAACCTAATAGAACAGGTACAACTGTTAGTTTTAAACCAGATCCAGATATTTTTGATACTGATGTATATGATTATGAAACTTTAAAAGTAAGAGTTAGAGAACTTGCATTTTTAAATAGAGGTTTAAAAATTACTTTAAGAGATGATAGAGATGATGAAGATACTACTGGTGATTCTTTCCATTACGAAGGTGGAATTAGTGAATATGTTAGATTCTTAAATCAAAATAAAACTCCTATTCATGAAGATATAATTCATTTACAGGGTGAAGAGGATGGTGTATTCTTCGAAGTTGCAATGCAATATAACGATGGGTACACTGACAATATTTATTCTTTTGTAAATAATATTAATACTCATGATGGCGGAACTCATGAAGAAGGTGTAAGAAGAGCATTAACAAGGGTAATTAATAATTATGCTAGAAAGATTAATGCTTTAAAAGAAAAGGATGATTCTTTAACTGGTGATGATGTTAAAGAGGGATTAACTATGATTGTTTCTTGTAAACATCCAAATCCACAATTTGAAGGACAGACAAAAGGTAGACTTGGTAACTCTGAGGTAAGAAAACTTGCTGATAGTGTTTTCTCTAAAGGTTTTGAAAGATTTTTAATGGAAAATCCACAGGATGCAAAGATTATTATTGATAAATGTATTTTAGCATCTCGTGCAAGACTTGCTGCTAAGAGGGCTAGAGAAACAACAAGAAAAAGTGATTTAGCAATTACAAACTTCTTTGGTAAATTATCTGATTGTAAGAGTAAAGATCCTAGTATTTCAGAAATTTTTATAGTCGAGGGAGATAGTGCCGGTGGTTCTGCTAAAAAGGGTAGAGATTCAATGACTCAAGCAATTCTTCCACTTAAAGGTAAAATTTTAAATGTAGAAAAAGCTAGACTTGATAAAGCACTTGGTAATGAAGAAATTAGAACTATTATTACTGCATTTGGTACTGGTATTGGCCAAGAATTTAATTTAGATAAATTAAGATATCATAAAATTATTATAATGACTGATGCCGATGTCGATGGTGATCATATTCGTGTACTTTTATTAACTTTATTTTATCGTTTCTTTAAGCCTATTATAGAAGCTGGACATGTTTATGCTGCTCAACCTCCTCTTTTTAGAATTCAGCATGGTAAAATTAGAAAATATGTTTTAACTGAAGAGGAATTAGATAAATATTTAAATACATTACCTGATAATGTGAGGGAAAAAGCACAAATAACTCGTATGAAAGGTTTAGGAGAGATGGATGATGAAGAATTAAATGAAACAACAATGGATATTAATAAACGAGTTTTAAGACAAATTTCTTTAGATGATGCTATTTTGGCTGATCAAATTTTTACTCAATTAATGGGTGATGAGGTTGAACCTAGACGTCAATTTATAGAAGAAAATGCAAAATATGTAGATAATTTAGATATTTAGGAGGTGTTTTGATATGAATAATGAAGAAAATGAAAATATAATTGATACTACAAACGTAGATACTAATGAAGATTTAGTTACTCATGAAGAAATAGTTGATGATAATATTAAGGTAAATAATGATTCAACTGATGATTTTAGTGGTGTATTTCACGAAAGAGATTCTAGAGATGTTAATAATATTGTTACTGAGGTCAAGTATTCGTTTTTAAGATACTCTATGAGTGTTATTACATCTCGTGCTCTACCAGACTTAAGAGATGGTTTAAAACCTGTTCACAGACGTATTTTATGGTCTATGTATGAGGAAGGTAATACTCCTGATAAACCTCATAGAAAATCAGCTACAACTGTTGGTAATGTTATGGGACATTATCATCCACATGGTGACTCTTCAATTTATGAAGCAATGGTAAGACTTGCACAGGATTTTAGTCAAAGATATATTTTAGTTGATGGACACGGAAACTTTGGTAATATCGATGGAGATGGAGCAGCTGCTTACCGTTATACCGAGGCTCGATTATCTAAATTATCACTTGAATTACTAAGAGATATTAATAAAGATACTGTTGATTTTATGCCTAACTTTGATGCGACTTTAAAGGAACCTAAAGTTTTACCTAGTAAATTTCCAAATGTTTTGGTAAATGGTTCAATGGGTATAGCTGTTGGTATGGCAACTAATATTCCTCCTCATAATCTAGGGGAAGTAATAGATGGATGTGTTGCTTATATTGATAATCCTGAAATTGATACTTTGGGTTTAATGCAATATATTAAAGGTCCTGATTTTCCAACAGGTGGTATTATTTTAGGAAATTCGGGTATTAAACAAGCTTATGAAACTGGTAGGGGAACGCTTACTATTAGAAGTAGAGCGGAAATTGAAGAAAAGGGAACTCATTCTAATATAGTTATTACTGAAGTTCCTTACGGCATTAATACTAGTGAACTTAAAAATAAAGTGGCTGAACTTGTTCATAACAAGATTATTGATGGTATAACTGATTATCACACTGATTTAAAGAATGGAGTTAAAATTACTATTACTTTAAAGAAGGATGCTAATGCACAGGTTGTTTTAAATAAATTATTTAAGCATACTCAATTTCAAGTTAATTATAGTATTATCTTTTTAATGCTTGATCAGGGTGTTCCACGTACTTTGGGATTAAAATCTATTATTTCGAAGTATATAGATCATCAAAAAGAAGTTATTATTAGAAGAACTAAGTTTGATTTGAAAAAGAGTGAGGCTAGAGTTCATATTTTAGAAGGTTATAAGATTGCTCTTGATAATATTGATGAGGTTATTAAGGTTATTAAGACATCTGAAACTGATGAAATTGCTAAAAAAACTTTGATGGATAGATTTTTCTTATCTCAAATTCAAGCTGAAAATATTCTAGAATTAAAGTTAAGACGTTTAACTGGTTTAGAAAGAAGTAAGATTGAAGATGAATTAAAGTCATTATTAGAACTAATTGAGGAATTGAAATCGATTTTAGCTAGTGAAGAAAAAGTTTTAAACATTATAAAACAAGAATTATTAGATATTAAGAATAGATATTCTGATGATAGACGTACTTCTATTGATATGACTGCTATTGATTATATTGAAGATGAATCTTTGATTCCAAATGAAAATATAGTTATTTCTTTAACATCTAAAGGATATATTAAGAGAACTACTTCTGAAACTTATAAGATTCAAAATAGAGGTGGTGTAGGTGTAAAGGGAATGTCAACTAATGAAGAAGATTATGTCGAGTATATGTCAAATTTGATGTCTCATGATTATGTATTATTATTTACTAATAAGGGTAAGGTATATAAGATTAAAGGATATGAAGTTCCTGAATTTAGTAGAACTTCTAAGGGATTACCAATTATTAATTTATTACAAATAGATAAAGATGAATATGTAACTTCAATGCTTACTTATTCTAGAACTGATAGTGCTAAATATTTATTATTTGCTACTAAGAAGGGTATCGTTAAGAAGACCGCTATTGAGGAATTTGATAATATTAGAAAATCTGGTAAGATTTGTATTAGTTTAAGAGATAATGATGAATTGATTGGCGTTAAGAAAACTGATGGTGAATGTGATGTTGTTCTTGCTTCATCAGCTGGTAGAGTTGTATTATTCAATGAATCTGATATTAGAATGATGGGTAGAACTGCTTCTGGAGTTAAAGGAATTAATCTTGGTGATGAGTTATGTGTTGGAGTTGAAACTACTAAAGAATCTGATAATATTGTAATTGTTACTGAAAAAGGTTATGGTAAATTAACATTAGTTAGTGAATTTAGAAAAACTAGTAGAGGTAGCAAGGGAGTTAAGGCTTTAAATATTACTGATAAGAATGGTGGTATTGCTGCAATTAAACGTGTAGAAGATAATTGTGATTTAATGATTATTACAAATGAGGGTATTATTATTAGAATTCCTCTTGATCAATTAAGTCAATTGGGTAGAGTTACTCAAGGAACTAGATTAATAAATCTAAAAAATGATCAAAAAGTAGCTGCTATAAGCTTAATTTTAAAGAATAATGATGAAAATAACGATGTAAATGAGTAATTTATATCGTTTTTCTTTTGATTTAAAAAGTTTTCCACATTCTTTTTCTTTTCAATATATAAATTTTGGTTATATATTTATTAACATTTTATTTATATATTTTATAAAATTATTTCCCGGGAAATAATTTTTTTCAATTTAATAATGACTTTTTATTATTTTGAATTCTTTTATGGTCTTTTATTATTCTTTTCAAAAGTTATTAACATTATTTTAATCATTTATGTTTCACGTGAAACATGTGTTATAGATATGTAGTAATAAATATACTTATTAAGTTTCACGTGAAACATATACGATTTTTTATAGTATTTATTGTAAAATTATTTCCCGGGAAATAATTTGTTCGATTTTACTTTGATTAAGATACTTAATTTTATATTTTTTAATTAATTATTACATTTTAATTTTTTATATAATGATTAATTAATTTTTTTATATATTTCTTACATTTTTGAAATGCTAGCTTTAAATTCTATTGTTATGTTTCACGTGAAACTTTATTTTTGTTTAGATCTATTAAAATGTTATTTCTTTATTAATAGTACTTTTATTTACTAAACTTATATTTATTTTAAATACATATCATATTTTCAACTAATTACTTTTAAATTTGTATATAAGTTTCACGTGAAACATTGAATAATTTATTTATAAAAAAATAATTCTTTTTATTAAATTAAATTACTTTATAATATCATTTACTATATAATAATTTATTATTTTTTAAATTATAGACTAATTAATTTTTAACACTTCTCAATCATTATTTATATGTATTTTGTGATGTTTCACGTGAAACTTATGAGTATTGTTTTTATGATTCGGATAGTTAAATTTGTTTATAATATTATTTTCTTTAGTTAAATTATTTATGAATTATATTAAAAAAATTTTGTTTATATATGTTCTTGTTATGTTTCACGTGAAACATAATATTTAATTTTATTGATTGGTTTGTTATTTATAGCAATTAAATATAATTTATATTATTTTATATGCAATTTTGTTTATATTCTTTAAGTTATTAATATTATCTTTATTTTTTTATATATGTTTCACGTGAAACATATATGATTATTGTTTTTAATATAATGTAAATTATTTTAGTTATTTAGTGAAATTATTTCCCGGGAAATAATTTGAGAGCTTATTTATAAATAAATAATTATTTTTAGATCATAATTATATATTTTGTAATGTTTCATGTGAAACTTATTTTTTAATATATAATTTTTTTGGTAATTATTTATGATTCAGATATTTATATAAATGTTTATATACCATTTTTTAAGTTAAATTAATAACAATTTATACTGATAAAAAAATTGCTTCTATATGTTCTTGTTATGTTTCACGTGAAACATAACATTTAATTTTATTGATTGATTTGTTATTCATAGTAATTAAATATAACTTATATTATTTTATATACAGTTTTGTTT